>ERZ834859.143-NODE-143-length-95073-cov-5.788103_pt1 | contig 95073 bp, 70 predicted proteins | sample MGYA00519947_ERZ834859 | MGnify/ENA primary metagenome ERZ834859 (study PRJEB31850, sample SAMEA3708763) | human gut metagenome | biome: human gut; feature: human-associated habitat; material: faeces | place: China | collected 2014 ...
AGCTGAAGGGCCTGACCCCGGTGGAGTTCCGGGAGCAGGCCCTTCGGGAGGCCGCGTAGCGGTTATAATTTAGCGCGTCCAAGTTTTGGGGCGCAGTTCATTGTGTGACACCGGGGCCTCTCGTATGGAACAACGCTCATTTATTCAACAGGGCATCAGGATATTCGTCCCTGTCTAACAAACCCTTTCCCAATATAAACGCCCGAGGACACCCATTTTAATTCCCTCCCCCTCATGAACTTCACTCGACACTGAGGAACCGTTGCGGAATGTATTCACGACGTCTTGCTCGTAGGCACGCTGCTCGTCATTGGTAAGCACGTGGGCAAAGGGCTCGGTCTCGCCCGAAATGGAGGGCAGGGGCTCCGCGGGAGCACTCGTTGCCACAGCGATCACGTCCTCCGCCGTCACGCAGTCGCGGCCATCAGGCTGCCAGCAAGGCGAGGCGAACGTCCCATCTCCCGTGTCCTCCCAGGCCCCGGTACCCACTCCCACCACGTAGTAGTGGTCGCCTTGGGCGTTGTAATAGGTACCATCATCCAGCTGGTAGAGGAACAGAAGGTAACGGAAGCCCTCGTCGAACGCGGGCGTAGCGTCGTTTACCGTTGCAACAAATTCTCCCGAACCCCCTTCAACCCGCACGGCAATTGTCTTTGCCGTCTCATCCGCATAAGCCGGGGACCCTCGGAAGACCTCGTCCACGGTAATGAACACATCGGTGAAGAATCTCGGCTCCTTGTCATCCGATGGGTCGACAACGAACGCGTTTGACTTACCCACAACCGTGCCGCTCACAACAAGATACGAGCGCTCCATCAGCTCATCAACAGAAAAACCTGGCATCTGGGCAGAAACATGCTGAACAATACGGCCGCCATCGCCCTGTTCAGTCGTAACCTCATGATTGTCCCACGCAGAACCCGCATACGCCTGCGATGCTAAGGAAGAATCAGCCACCTCACCCTGCGCCAAGGCCGCTGCGATCAGCACGAGAGCGGCTACGCACGACATCGTCACGACTGCAATCCAATGTTTGCCTTTCATCATCTGCCTCCCTCTAATACAAATACTTGACGCCATTTATGTCATCTGAAGCAAGGGATCTACGAAGCGTGTTCGTATATACATAGCGATACATAACGGCGTTTGAATACTCGGAATGACCTAGGCCCACCGAATGGCCCATTTCATGAAGAAACACGCTTTGAACGTCATAAGCACCAGAAGCTGCTCCGTTGTTCCAAGAATAATTAGCATTAATGTCAACATCTGACTCGCTTAAAATGCCAGTCATGGAATCATACCAGTAGGTATTCTGTGCGACGTAATTTGAACCTCCTGATTTAGTTTTATATATACGACACAATCCATCCCTCGACGGATATGAGGTCAAGCTGTGAGAAGTGTTATCAAAACAAAGGCGTCCGCCTTCTGGAAGATACACATTCCATGTCCTCATAGCCGTGCGCATAGCATCACGGGACCCCGCATAGAAAGCAGAATTGGGACGATACCATAGGTCTGTATCGACACGAACATGATTGAGTGTGTAGGCAGGTACGGACGCCGGAAGAATGCAGATCCCCGCAACCAATGCAATCAAACCTGCCACGCACTTTTTTGCAGATCGTTTCATAAAACTCTCCTTCCATGACGAATGGGATTATGCTCAGCTATCATACTCATTTAATCCAATGGGCAAACGCCGAGAAGCCGAACACCGTACAAGAAGAGTTTTCTCGTATTTTGTCGATGGTGTCTGTAATCAGACGATATGAAATGTAATTGTTGAATCTGATGGCATGATAACCATTGTCCCGCACACGATGCCCCGCACCATCAATTTGCGGCGGCAAAGACACCTTGTTCATAGGCGCGCCGCTCGTCGCCGGTCAGAACGCGGGCAAAGGGTACAGACCCTGTCGGGGAGACAGACCGGGGCTCCGCGGAGATTGCGGACACCACGGCCCGCACGTCCGCCGCCGTCACGTGGTCGCGACCGTCCGACTGCCAGCAGGGAGACGCGAACGAGCCATCGCGCGCCGCCTCCCATGCCCCGGTAGAAACGCCCACCACGTAACAGTGATCGCCGACGGCGTTATAGTAGGCACCGTCATTCAGTCGGTAGAGGAACAACAGGTAGCGAGAACCCTCGTCGAAGGTAGGCGCCCCTTCAACCTCCATCTCGACATATTCGCCCTCACCGCCCTCGGTTCGCACAACAAGCTCGTCCGCGCCCGCGGTAAGGAGACTCGTCCGGTCGAGAAACACGTCATCAACTGCCACGGAGACATCGGTGAAAAAGAGCGGCTCGCCACCGTCTGAAGGCTCGATAAGGACGGAGTCGGCGCGCGAGGCAATCGTCCCGCTCACGATAAGGTCAGACCGCACAGCCAATTCCTCAAGGCTGTAGCCTGGCATGAGAATGGAACGGGTGACTACGGGTACCTTTTTCCCGGTGGAATCTGGAGCATCACCAACCATATAACCACCTCGCTCTCCCATTGAGACAGCCGCGATACCCACCGTAACGGCGAGCATGACAGCGCACACTACAACGACGTTCCTCAAAGTCCGGAGATCAGACGATGCCTTCATCACGCGCCCCACTCTCTACGCAGCGAGATTCACTCGCAGCTCCCGCAGCCTCTTCACGAGAAAAATCCTCAAGGAGCTCAACCAGCTGGCCACGCCCGTGGATGCGCAACTTGCGATAGCCCGTACGCCGTGCAGAGTTGACCGCACCTTTTGAATACGACAGCTCGCGCGCAATATGAGAACCGCTGCTACCGCGAGCGATCTCTATGAGCACCGCGACTTCTGTTTGGTTAAGGCCATGGGCCATAAGCAGATGCCGCACGCGCTCCAATCCCTCATCCCCATCTTCAAGAGAATGCGCCACCGCTGCGTGATCAAAGAAAAGGCCCTGGAACGCGACAACGCCGCCCGCAAGGAAGACGCATGCCACAAGCACGGTTTCAAAGGCCTCGCTCACCATATTGGACCACGCCGCCTCGATTCCGGAATAATAGCGCACCGCTTCACTTATCCAAAGAATGTCGCAAAGCATGAAAGCCGCCGCTGCACCGAACGCAAGCCCCGTTGCAATCCCCCTCCTACCATCCGCTGCACATGCCCCCACCGCCGTTGCATGAAACACGCCTAGCAGCAGCGACACACAACCGAAAACGCCCAAGAGACTAGGGAAATCTACTCGCGCGAGCCAGATATCCCGGAGTACGTTAGCTAGCAGCACGATAGCGCAAAGCCCGACCGCACTTACTGCAACGTCACTCCCCCACACCCTCTTTATGAAGACGAGCTGCCCAACCACGACAAGCATGACGGATAGGAAAGCGCAGACGGCACTCGCCACCGAAACGCCACCGAGCAAAGCCAGCGACAGCGCTCCGGAAGCGAGCGCGCTGGAAAGCGCATCGCCGAAAGCGGCGCGCGTGACACTCGGCTGCTTTTGGGCATCGCATGCCGGCTCATCAACACTGCCACGCAGCAATGCCACGTCAGCCCCAATGGCAACCAAAGCGACAAGGATCATCACGACAACCCAAACAGAAGGGACGATTGCTGCCACAACGTAGACGCCAACAACCACGCATGATGCGCGAAGTGCGTGCAGCGAAGCATCGACGTTATCACTAACATCCATCCGTAAAATCGGTACACCGCCAAGCGACCACCCCACGCCGAAGCCCGCGACACCGCCCACCACGGCCTCTAAACCCGGAACGGCATCGTAGGAAAGACCGGTCGTGGCAGCAAAGCCAAAGCTCGCCAAACGCGCCAGCAGCACAACATGACCAACAAGCGCGACACACGCCCCCACCTTGCCAAAAGGACGAACGCCGCTTATCAACGTCAGCGCGACAACACCAACCAACGCACCCGTAAAGAGCGCGTTTCGAAAAACCGCGGAGAACACGCCTGCCGTATCTGAGAAAACAAGCAACAGTGCGAGCACGTTGACAGCGACGAGCAACCTGAGAGCATACGCAAGCATATCCCCCGCGCCGCCACTTCGATCGAAGGCCCCCTCCGCCGTGCATGAATTCCGCTCATCGACGGCAGACAGCTTCTTTTCCAACTGTGTTGCATATGTTTCTCGGAACACCTTAAATGAAGCGACACCTAACTTGCGATACGCACGTTGGAGATACGAGCGGACAGTGGCGGCCTTGATACCCAGCTCGACCGCGACCTCCTCGGATGTGAAGCCCCGACACGTTGCCAACAGCGCTGCACGTTCGCGGGCGGTCAATCCACGTTCGTCCAAAACCGACATCAGCGCGGGCTCAAGCTCGTCAATATCGAGCGCACCTGCCGAATGGAACGAGGGGGCACGCGGCGCGGAATCTTCATCTACTGGCTCATCAATACAATTGAAGCGCTTCGCGAGAGCCATCGCACCCAGCAAGACGGTAACCGACGCCGCCCACAGCGGCAGAGCTTCCGGCGTATCGAAGGGCACGATAACCCGATACATGCAGAAAGTGACAGAGACACCAAGAAGGGCCGGTGCCACATTGCTCCAAGCATCCCTTACGCCGTGTTCATCAAGCTGATAAAGAGAGAGCGAAAGCAACAGTGCGGGCGCGATGACGGCGAGACGGAGACAGAACAGCCAAAAGCCCGATGTGCTCAACGCAACAGACTCCGCAATGACCAGCGTGCAATACGCTGCTCCCGCAGCAACAAAAAGCCCCGGCGCAGATAGCCCCCGCGCCGACGTACGACCGGACACCTTTTCACCCGCGCTTCCAGATGCCGTCTCGCCAATACCATTGGACCTTTCTTTGTCCATTCGCAGACGAGAAGCCCCCAATGCGAGTCCACCGGCGAAACATGACGCAACCTTGCCCGCCACCACAATCGGAACAGCAACAACGGGAAACGTCATCCTCAAGACTGCAACCCCGGCAAAACCCGCAGTCATTAAAAGCGCGACGACCCACGAATTCGCCATCGCAACAACGTCAATACGCCAGCGCGTCCCGCTCCACTTGAAAAACCACGCCCCAAATGTATCGCCCAGCAAAAACACCGTTGCCGCCAACGCATAGATTGAGGCGACCATACCCGCAACAAACCAGGAATCAATACCGACCAAGGCGGGTCCAACCGGCACGGCAAGCGCGACTGCACAGCCAAGAGCACTGAGAAGTCTAGGCGCTCGTGGGCAGACCCGTTGGCACAGCCGCGCGCACCACCGCGGCCGCACACGACCGTGCCACTTAAATACCCCGATGTTGCTTCGCATCGCGCTCACCGCCCTTCTTGCCGTCCGAGCGTATAGCGTTAGCACTATATTAGGGCACGCGCAGTCCCAATCCAGGGACAGCGCGGTATGCGGCGGCAGGGTAATCCTGATTCGACATGCGAAGCGAAGCCCGATCCGCAACGCAGCAAGAAAGTCGCCCTCTACACCCCTGACTGTGCCTGGCGCGCGCGGTCGCGCTCCAGGATGGGGCCGAGGAACTTGCCCGTGAAGCTCTCCGGGCACTTGGCGACCTGCTCCGGCGTGCCGGTGACAACCACGGTGCCGCCTCCGCTACCGCCGTTGGGGCCCATGTCGATAATGCGGTCCGCCACCTTGATGACGTCCAGGTTGTGCTCGATCACCAACACGGTGTTGCCGGCGTCGACCAGGCGCTGCAGCACGTCGAGCAGCTGGCGCACGTCCTCGAAGTGCAGGCCGGTGGTGGGCTCGTCCAGAATGTAGAACGTCTTGCCCGTCTGGCGACGGTGGAGCTCCTTAGCCAGCTTGACGCGCTGGGCCTCGCCGCCGGAAAGCGTGGTGGCGGGCTGACCCAGGCGCACGTAACCCAGGCCCACATCGTAGAGGGTCTGCAGCTTGCGCTTGATCTGGGGGATGTTGCCAAAGAACGCCAGGGCCTCGGTCACGCTCATCTCCAGCACGTCCGAGATCGACTTGCCGCGGTAGGTGACCTCCAGCGTCTCGCGGTTGTAGCGCTTGCCGCCGCAGACCTCGCACGGCACGTAGATATCCGGCAGGAAGTGCATCTCGATCTTGATCTGACCATCGCCCTTGCACGCCTCGCAGCGGCCGCCGGAGACGTTGAACGAGAAGCGGCCCGGCGAGTAGCCGCGCGCCTTGGACTCCGGAACGCTGGCGAACAACGCCCGCAAATCGTCCCACAAACCAATATAGGTCGCCGGGTTGGAGCGCGGCGTGCGGCCGATGGGGCTCTGGTCGATATCGATGACCTTGTCTATCTGGTCGATGCCCTCGAGCTTCTTATACGGGCCCACCACGCGCGTGGAGTGGTGGATGGCGTTGGTGAGGGCGGGGGCGATGGTATCGGTCACCAGCGACGACTTGCCCGAGCCGGAAACGCCCGTCACCACGGTAAGGGTGCCGAACTCGATCTTCGCCGTGACGTTTTTAAGGTTGTTGGCAGAGGCGCCGGTGATCTTGAGGGCACCGCGACCGGGCTTGCGGCGCTTCTCGGGCACGCGGATCATGCGCTTGCCGGTGAGGTAGGCGCCGGTCATGGAGTCCGGGCACGCCATGATCTGCTGAGGCGTGCCCGCGCATACCACCTTGCCGCCGTGCTCGCCCGCACCGGGACCCATATCGATCACAAAGTCCGCCGCGCGGATGGTGTCCTCATCGTGCTCGACAACGATGACGGTGTTACCGATGTCGCGCAGGCGCTCCAGAGTCTTGATCAGGCGCTCGTTATCGCGCTGGTGCAGGCCAATGGAAGGCTCGTCCAAGATATAGAGCACGCCCATGAGTCCCGCGCCAATCTGGGTCGCCAAGCGGATGCGCTGGGCCTCGCCGCCGGAAAGCGTGGCGGAGGCACGGTCCAGGGTAAGGTAGTCCAGGCCAACGTCCACCAAAAAGCGCAGGCGCTCCAGGATCTCCTTGACTATGCGTCCGCCGATGAACTGCTGGCGCTCGCTAAGCTCCAGCCCCTCGAAAAACTCCAACGACTCGCGGCAAGAAAGGCAGCACACGTCATAGATCGACTTGCCGCCCACCGTGACGGCCAGCATCTCCGGGCGCAGGCGGGCGCCGTGGCACGCGGTGCAGGGCTCCTCGCGAATATATCGCTCAAGACGGGTCTTGGTGTTCTCGTTGGTGGTCTCCGTGTAGCGCTCGTACAAGATGTTGCGCACGCCGGAATACTTGGTATCCCAATGCGTGTCGCGACCGTCCTGCGTGTGGTAGTCCACGCGCATCTTTTTGTCGCCCAGGCCGTCCAGGAAGATGCGGCGCACGCGGGCGGGAAGGTCGCGCCACGGGGTGGTCGGCTCTACGCCCAGGTGTTTGCACAGCGCGCGGAAGATCTGCGGGTAGTAATTGGACTTGCCAAAGAAGGTGCCAAAGACGCCGTCCTCGATAGAGAGCGAATCGTCTTCAATAAGCGCCTCGGCGTCCACCACCTTTTTAAAGCCAAGGCCGTCGCACTCCGGGCAGGCGCCATAAGGTGCGTTGAACGAGAAATCGCGCGGCTGCAAATCGTCGATGGAGTGACCATGCTCCGGACACGCCAGGGCCAGCGAGTACTGCAGCAGGTCGCCCTCGGTACCCTCCGGCGCATCGCGGTCCGGCAGCAGGTACACGCCCACGTTGCCGTGCGCCAGGCGGGTCGCCTGCTCCACGGCCTCCGCGATGCGGCCCAGCGAGTTCTCGCGGATGACGATGCGGTCCACCACCACCTCGATGGTGTGCTTGAACTTCTTATCCAGCTCGATGTCCTCGTCCAAACTGCGGACCTCGCCGTCGATGCGAACGCGCGAGAAGCCCTCTGCGCGCAGATCCTCGAGCAGCTTGGTGTACTCGCCCTTGCGACCCATAACCACGGGAGCCAACATAAAAGCGCGACGTCCGTTGCCGGCTTCCAAGATCTTATCCGCCACCTGGTCGGTGGTCTGGCGCTCGATCACGCGGCCGCACTCCGGGCAATGCGGGGTTCCTATGCGGGCGAAGAGCAGACGCAGGTAGTCGTAGATCTCCGTCACGGTACCCACCGTGGAGCGCGGGTTCTTGCTGGTTGTCTTCTGGTCGATGGAGACCGCCGGCGACAGGCCGTCGATGGAGTCAAGATCCGGCTTATCCATCTGGCCCAAAAACTGGCGGGCGTAGCTGGAGAGGCTCTCCACATAGCGGCGCTGGCCCTCCGCGTAGATGGTGTCGAACGCCAGGCTGGACTTGCCCGAGCCGGAAAGGCCGGTGATGACCACTAGCTCGTCGCGGGGTATGGTGACATCGATATCCTGCAGGTTGTGCTCGCGCGCACCGCGGATGACGATCGAATTATCAGACATGCTGCAAACTCCCATGCTGGGCCAAACAAGACCCCTTCTCAATAGTTTTGCAGCTTCTCAGTCTAGCGTATGGACGAGGACTCTGCGCGAACATTTGTACGTAGGTAATTGTCACCACGGGAACCGCACGTCTTGTTCGATTGGACCGAACCCCATCGCTAACGTCATTTCCAGCCGCTTTGATTAGCGCGAATAAGGACACCACGCCAAAAGCCAGTTTATTGCTTTACGAAACATGACCGACTCCGTCAGATGCTACGCAACGTCCGCCACGACCAAATTCCTTATCGGCTCCGAACTGAGATGCAATTCATACGCGCCGGCGGGTAACTCGCCGTTATCAGAATCCACATATCCCGTGGCAGCGCTATAGGGAATATGGGTAGTGTAATCGGTCTGCGGCACTATGCTAAGCGCACCCAAACCCCCTGAGGGAACGCTCGGTTCAGACTTCGACCACAACTCGTTATCAATCTGCAGCACGGCATCTCCATTTGCAAGGTTCAGGCCCATGCCTATAAGCTCGATCGCCGACCCTTCGGAATCGGGCGCCGCTGCATTTCTCACGCTCATCTCAACGCAGATAACAGACTTGGCACCGTCGCCGTCAAGCCCCGCCTCTTTGTCGATTCCGTAGCGCTCGATATACTCATCATGGGTCATGCGCTCCATTCCAAGAACCGTCACGCTGTAGTCTTCTGACCCAAGGGGTTCGTTAATGAAGGACCCCGCCAGCTCGACGGTCTCCCCCACAGCGTGTCGCCTCGTCTCAAAACGAATCGCGGTCGCGTTCACAAAAGCGATCCTCGCCACGCAAAGGGCAACCAGAACGAGGGACAGCAAGAGCGCAACCTTCTTCTTCATACCTTCGGCACCCCTTCCAGACCATTCTGCGTCGGAACCGGTGAGGCGGCCCTTCTTTGCCGTTGAATGATGCGGCCGTCTTCCATGCGCACGATCTCATCCGCGACACGCCGCAGCATGGCCGCATCATGGCTCGCGATAATACCTATCGCCCCACGCGTCTTGATATCCCTTGCGATTCGATCCATAAGCCCGTACCCGCTCTCGTCTAGAGCGTTCGTCGGCTCATCGAGAAAGACTACGTCGGGATTTCCCAAAATGGCGGCAGCTATGCCGAGCCTTTGCTTCATGCCGAGCGAGAACTGGCGATATTTCCTTTTGTCCCGCGGATCGAGACCCACGTACGCTATGCGCGAGCGAATTGCCTCGTCCGCAACTCCGCCAATAAGGGCCGCGATGTACTGCAAGTTCTCAAAAGCGGTGTAGCGATCGAGAAATGCCGGGTTTTCTATCAGCATGCCGGCACGGGGAATAAAATCCAAATCGCGCCCTAATCGCCTTCCGTTGTATTCGACAAATCCCTTGTCAAGATACATAAGGCCGGTCATAGCACGCATCAGCATGGTTTTTCCGGATCCATTGGCGCCGCACAGCCCAAGCACCCTTCCGGATTCGCACGACACACTCACGCCATCCAGCACCTTGATGCCCCGGACGGTTTTCTCCGCACCCTGAACTACAAGCCTATTCATTGCGTCCTCCCCCGGATAGCAATTGACGAGAAAAGAAGATACCCCCTATGGCGACCGCCAGCCAGGCGACCACCAGGCACTCGGACAAAGCGACGTTGAGCGGAACGCCTTCTAGGAACAGCCCTTTGTGCCTTCCGGTGATGAGGTAGTTGCCCAGCAGCAACACGTGCTGGAACATACAGGAAAGCAGCAGATAGCTCATTACGGCCGCGTACGCGGGAATGCGTTCGACCAGCATTGAGATGGAGAACTGCACCAACTGCAGGCAGCACGTAACACCGACGATCGAAATGATGAACAGCCCCACATTCGCCCCAGCCCCCAGTTCCTGATCGGCGGCGAGGATCGAAGAACCGTCCGACCTGATGACATTCAGGCCTTCTACCGTCACCTCGAGGGTCATATTCGACCCCGCCATGAAAGCAACGAACGCGATCCCAAAAAAGAACAGCGCCCAGAACAGCAAGGAGGATGCCACGCACCACGCGCTCTTAGCAAGCCACCAAGACCAACGGCTGCCAGACAACGCTATGCTCTTGGCGCCGACTCCAAACGTGTCCTGACGGGGATAGTCAAGCGTGCAAGCAAAGAAGAGAGCAAACGGAAGAACCCACTCGAACGATAAACTCACCGGCCTGCCCTGCATCACCTGCCACCAATCGATCGGAACGGGATGGTCGAAGGTCTCCGCAACGATGTCGCCAAGCGTGAATGCCGCTGCATCGCCTATTGCCACCTTAGACAAAGCAACCGCGCCAAATCCGAGGACAGCCCCCAAAAGAACTGCCCCTATGTAATAGGGCAACAAGCGAACGAAGCCAAGGCGAATGTCCCTGGCAAGCAGTTTTGCGAACATCATAGGTAGCACCTCCTCTTAAACGAGATGATGGGAACGAGAATTCCAATCAAGGAATAAATCGCGATTAAAACGGCGATTGCCGTCATCGACGGACTGGTGGACACGTATCCCAAAGGATGCAACACGGTAAACATGTCGAGCGTCTTGTTGCTGCCCATGAAGAACATGTTATTTACGGATAGGGACATATAGTTGATGAGCAACTGCGCTAAAACCGACCCGATGAAGAGCCGTACCGGGCTTTTCGCGTACAACGAGACGGCAAGCACCGCGATAGACCACAATCCGCAAAGAAGCGCCGCGGTGCCACTCCAGCAGAGCAGGTACATGCCAGGTTGAGTAAAGAAGAGCGATCTAAAGGGGGTATCGAGCGTTATGGGGATGCCAAACGCGAACACCTCGTTTGGATCGGGCGTACCCCAGGGCCCCACCAAGCTGGCAAACACAATCGCCAGCAAAAGTGGAATAAGGGCAATTAGCGCACCCGACACAAAGCAGGCTAGGGCTTTAGCGCAATAATATGCACCGTCGGCAACCCTGGAAAGCGCATGGGACTGGAATCCAGACCCGCGGTCCTCCACCAGCGTTCCAGCACCCGGAAGCAGACACAGCATGGGAAGAAGAAAGTAGAGCAACGCGGAGAAGGGCTTGCCATCCGTTCCCACCCAATACATGGGCGCCAAGCGGCTTTGCATGCCATAGCTTTTATAGAACTCCCCCCGATCAAGCGCCACCCGCGCATATCCATACCATTCGCTATAGCTCAGATAGTCGAGGACGGCGCTTGCGGCAACGAGTGCCACCGCCACGGCAACCGTCCCGATAAACCAAGGGGAGTGGAGCATCCTTCTCAACTCGGCGCCGAATAGCCGAGCAAAAGCACCGCGGCTTGATAGGCGTCCTGCTTTAACACGCCCAGTTTGTACCGGTCTCATAGCACCCCCAAATCAACGATACAAGACCCCAGGCTACTGGGATTATCAAAAACCAACGCATAGTTAAATTGCCCAGAAGCTGCCTGCTTTTTGGCAGCGTCATCGTAGAGTCCAACATTGAATATCATCTGTGTATGCGTTGTCTCGCCCATGGGAAGAGACACGGCGCCATCGATCAACGGGTTCTCATGCTCTACCGTTGGCGTAATCCAACAGCATCCGTAACTGACACCCGTACCCCCAATCTCCTCGATGGGATTTCCGCTGGAATCACACGGGAGAACGCGTAAATCGTTAAGATTGATCCAGTAATCCTCTTGTCCATTTTCCAGATGGCCGGCAACCGCATTCAGATTGGTAATATCGACATCAAGAACAATGAACTGATATTCTGCCGTTTTATCAACCCCGTCGCCGTACCACTCAGAGAGCTTTGCACGAACGTCATCGGGGACATCAAGCCCATCTACGGATGAAACACGCTTAGCGCTCAAAACACTCCAGTCAATCGTTCCGTAATAACCAAGGGCGCATAAAAACGTGCGGGTAAAACGCGACCCTTCCTCGCTCTCCGAGTCATAGCCAGTCAAGGAAAACGATTCGCCAAGAAGATGACGCTGGCTCACTAGATCTGCCAACTCACTGTTCTCCCGCTCGTAGTCCTCCGTATACTCAAGTACTTTTTGAGGGGTGCCATCGCCCAAAAAACGAATTGACGCCACCGACCCCGCAACTACCAGTAAGGCTGATAGGGAAAGAAAGGCACGCCTCGTTACCCGCTTTACCACATCCATCAACTCCAGTTCCAGGGCGGGCGATCCGAGTCGCCCGCCCATCAAAGGACCTACCAAATATTGGGGTTGCAGTAACCGTTGAGCGGAGTGTAAGAACGCAGGCTGTCAGGGCTCCAAACACCTTCAACGTAGCCCGTCTCCCTATCGCTCCATCCCGTCAATTGGCATCTAGCAATACCCGATTGGCCGAAGCGCTCGTATACAAGATTTCGTATGCAGTACTGGCCGGTAGCCATTGAGCTCCGAACGGTAGCGTTAGACCCGCCCATGCAATTCACCAAACTGGTCGCCCCTGAAGGACCACCGTCCACATAGAGATTTGCCTTGGGAACCGTAATGCTGTTGATGCATACGTACGTGGAAGTCGAATTATGCTTATTCTCCAACGAATCAGCGGCAGTGGTCTGGAAGAAGCTGAAATCAAAGTGGAACGCACAGTCATTGTTATGGTAAGGAGTCACCTCGTTAGTTGAGGCAACAGCCATAACGGGTGCGGCGCATAGCGCGCCCATGCCGACAGCCACCGCAACGGCAAGGCCGCACAACCGCCTGCTCAAATTAATCCTCTTACCCATAGCGCTTCCTTCCTACTGGAAGATCCCCGATTCCCTCGGGCTTGGAAAGAAGCGTGCGCCAATTGGGCGGTCTTGTATGTGGACAGGGGGTGATAGACCACGCAAATGGCGTGTCTACAAGCCCGTTACCTGCTGAATCTTATCCAACGCACCTTGAGCGTCGTGGACACCGAGCTTTGCGTAGGCGCCGCGGCGGACAGCGTAGACGGCGCTGGGCGAGTAGTGCAGGTCGCGAGCGATCGCTGAGCAGACGCATCCGTGGAGCGTTTGGATTATCACCTTAGCCTCGAGCGCGTCGAGCCCCATGGCAACGCAGACCGCCTCCATACGATCGCGTGGAATGGCAGCGGCGTCCCGAGCGGCATCGAGCAAACGGGATCGATAGTAACGAGCTGCCGCGAGGGCCACGGCGGCAATAACCGTCGCAGCGCCGATAGCGCCCAGGCCCAAGCCCAGAGCCGCGCGTGCCCGAAGCTCGCTCATCGCCCCCTGTACGACCTCGGTTTCATACAGATGCGACCCTATGGCATTGACCCCCGCCATACCGACGAGAACGCCAAGCGCGAACGCAGCCATCGGCAACTTGGAGGAAAAGACGAGTGGCCGGTTCCCCTCGTCAAGCTGAACCAGAAGACATAGAGCGACAAGGGGCAGGGCGAACTGCATCCCGTGAGTATCCATGGCATATATCGCCGCCGCTCCCGCAGCCCCAGTTGCAAGCGCGCAGGCAAACCTCTTTGACGCGGCATGTTCGATGACAAATATCAGGACCACCAGTTTGAGCGACCATGCATAGGGCTCGATGCTTGCCGTGTACGGCCAGGAAGACGAACGCCAGGAGATGGCGAGCACCAGCCCCGCAACGACCATGAGCGCGGCAACCAGGAAGACCTGCAGGGCGTCATCCAATCCGGACTCTTCAGATAGCTCCGAATGAAGCACCCTTCCCACCAAGACGGCGGCGACAAAGGCCGCAGCGGGCAACGCCATGAGAAACCACAGGTTGGCAATCCACACCGCGGCAGCAGCTAAGCCCAAGCATGCAACGTCCGCAATGCCGAGAGTATCGCGCCCACAAGGCAGTTTAGGGAAGAACTCGGCGACCGCAAAGAAAGACATGGAAAACAGCAGGCCCAGGGAGATGCCGATGCAAACGTTGTTGGGCAGGTTCCACGTTACCCCCACGATACTCCACGGCATAACACCGATAAGGGCAAACAGGCTTAGCGCGCGGGCGACAGGCTTTAGGCGAGCATCAAGAGATGCGGGATCGAAGAACCGCCCATGCGACCCCTTCGCACCATCCCGCTCTTCCGCTCCTTCCAGGCCCTCAGCATCATTCGGCATATCGTCCACACCCGGCGCAACCAGCTCACGCGCGTCCTCGATAGAGTCCACGCCCATCTTGGCGCGGGCGCGACCCCATAGGCTCCTGACCGTAGAGGGGCTAATCCCCATGCGAGCAGACGCCTCCTTGGAGCTGAACCCCTCGATTAGAAGCCGAGTCGCCTCGAGCTCGCGTTCCGACAGTCCCCAGACGTTGTCAAAAGACATGCCGCAAGAAGCGGACTCGCCATCATCTTCCAGAACTTCTGCCGCAGCACTGGCAGGCTCACGCACCTGAATGTCTGAAAGCAAAATCGGCGCAAGGAAAGAGGCGGCAAGCGCCGCGGCGACCAGCCCCAGGGAGACGAGGGGGTTGTCAATAAACCAGAAAAATAGGTCGGGCAGGTACCTGGTACACATGCGCGCCGTGATCTCTCCCGCGCACAGCCCCCACGCGCAGGCGAACAGCCCGCGAGCGCCGGCGACTCTGGACGAGCGCTGCAAAAAGGCTCCGATAATACCGAGCGGGACGAACATGATGGGTGCAAACAGAGGTGACACCATTTCTTGCATATAGCCCATGGGCACGGCGCCGAGCATAAGCGCAGAGAACGCGGGGGCGCGCAAAAAACCAATACACACCGAACACGTCAGCAGAACAACAAGCAAAGCGCGGCTGGGGGCATCCACCGATCGATCATAGGCGGCGCGCAGATACATATGGACAGCGCAGGCGATCATGGATCCGATTGACGTCACCTTCCAAATTCCATGGAGGGATGAGGCGGCCGCGTACGCGTCCGCAGCACCGAGACAGCGCGCTGATATCGCAAGGACCGATGAAGCGCAGAACCACATCGCAGCTAGGGCAATGCAGGCAGCACGGACGAAGCGGCCACGCCGCCCGGCGAACGCTCGTCCCCCGATGCGGGCAGCAACGCGAGGCGCAAGCGCCACCCCAGCGAAAGCACAGCAAGCCAACCAATAATAGCCAGAGAAGGCGAGGGAGCGCATGCCGAACTCGACGGGCGCCGGATCGAGGGCCGACGGGACGGCGAACAGCAAGGCGAACCACCAAGCATCGACGACCATGCTCCCCTCCCCCATTATTCCTCGTGCGCGACAACGGACGAAACTTGAACAATTGTAAGTCCAGGGCATCAGATTGTGAACGGAGCCATTCTAAACAAATGAATCATCGCCTCGCGCTGATGGCTAATATAGAATTCCCGCTAAGAAACCTCACTCCATGAATCAGGGTGGACTCATACGATGCATGTCGTCCATAAACAAGGCTTGCAACACCCGTCCACACGTTGTCTACAGCCACTATAAGACCGGGTCACAATTAGTCTGCATCGCTATTGTTGCTACTTACGACTTATTTACGATGCCCCGGGATGTAAAGTGAGCGAGGGCATTGCCCCCACTCCCAAGGTCACATGCATACATGCGTCCCCACGGGTACAATGGGTTGCGTATGATTCGACCGAGCCGGACGGCACGGGCGCGAAGGGGACGCATCCCCGCCGGCCTCGTCCAAACCCGACTCAATACGCGTATTCGCGCAATCGTCCACCCCCATGCGATCGTTCGCACGCGGAGGCGTTGCGCGCAGAGAGGACAACCATGGGTTGCGAGCACGCACAGGCAGCGGGCGGGCAGACCGCTCCGCAGCAATTCGATGAGAACAATCTGTCCGAGGTGAAGCACGTCATCGCCGTTTTGTCCGGCAAGGGCGGCGTGGGCAAGTCGCTGGTCACCGGATCGCTGGCCATCGAGCTGGCGCGCGCCGGGCACAAGGTGGGCATCCTGGACGCCGACGTTACCGGCCCGTCCATCCCCAAGATGTTCGGCATGAGCGGTCGCCGCGCCATGGGCCTGGGCAACCTGCTTCTGCCCGAGATCTCCACCCACGGCATCAAGGTGATGTCCAGCAACCTGCTGCTTGCCAACGAGACCGACCCTGTTTTGTGGCGCGGCCCCGTGATCGCCGGCGCCATCCGCCAGTTCTGGAGCGAGACCAGCTGGGGTCCGCTCGACTACCTGCTGGTCGATATGCCTCCGGGCACCGGCGATGTGGCGCTCACCGTGTTCCAGTCGCTGCCCGTGGACGGCATCGTTGTCGTTACCAGCCCGCAGGACCTGGTGAGCATGATCGTCGCCAAGGCCGTCAACATGGCCGAGAAGATGGACGTGCCGGTTCTGGGCGTGGTCGAGAACCTAAGCTACGTGGAGTGCCCGGACTGCGGCAAGAAGATCGAGGTCTTTGGCCACAGCCGTCTGGACGAGGTGGCCGCCGCCTACAACCTGGACATCCTGGGCCGCCTGCCCATCAACCCCGCCTTCGCCGCTAGCTGCGACGCCGGCACCCTTGAGGACGACCTGCCCGCCGGCATGCTGCCCGAGGCCGTGGCCGCTATCCAGGCAACCGCCGAGTTCCTGGACGCCAAGGCCGCACTCGAGCAGGAAGACGTCGCCGCCGATGCCGACGCTGCTGCGCCCGCCGAGGACGCCACCGACGCCGAGTAGGCAGACCCTCAAAGAATCCTCGTCCAAAAACACGCACCCGCGCCCAACCGCGCCCAACCGCGCCCGCCCGCGCCTGGCCGCACCACCCGCCCGCTGCCCGAAAGCGAGAAACCATGAACGCCCGCCCGCAGACCCGCTACGACGTTGCCATCATTGGTGGAGGGGCCTCCGGCCTTGCCGCCGCCATAGCCGCGGGCCGCGCGGGTGCCTCCGTCTGCGTGCTCGAACGCGACGTGGCCTGCGGTCTGCCCATTTTGGCCACGGGCAACGGTAGGTGCAACCTGTCGAACGCTCAACTTGACAGCCGCTGCTACCACAACGCCGCTGCCGCTAAGGCCGTGCTGGGCCGCGACGGCGCGGCGCGGGCGGCGGCCTTCTTCGACTCCCTGGGCCTTATGACCTGCGAGGTCGAGGGGCGCTTGTATCCCATCACCCGACGCGCGGAGACCGTGCGCGACTGCCTGCTGGGAGCCTGCGAGCGCCTGGGCGTTGACATGCGCTGCGGAGTTGAGCTGCAAGGCGCCGCCCTTGACCCGGCGGTCGCGCAGAGCGACCCAAATGTTCCAGGTAACCCGGACGCCGCAGGCGGCGCATGGATCCTCGACATCCGCGAACCCCAGCGGCCCGTCTACGTCCACGGCGACCAAAACGACCGCGCCGCCCTGCGCCGCGCCCGCAAGACGCTCGCCGGCGCACAGATGGCCCAGCGGCAGATTCGCGCGCGCTCGCTTGTTATCGCCGTGGGCGGCTGTTCGCATGGTATCTGCGACATGCTTGCTATTCCCCATGTGGACGAGGAACCCGTGCTCTGCCCCATCGCCGGCGCGTTGGCGCGGCCCGGCAACGGCGCAGACGCCGGCGACAATCCGCTCGATGCGCTCGACGGGCTGCGCCTGGAGGCCATGCTCACCCTAAAACGCAAAGGCGCCTGCATCGCCTACGAAGAGGGCGAGGTGCTCCTGCGGCCCTACGGCATCTCCGGCATCGCCGCATTCAACCTATCGCGCCGCTGCCAAGCGGGCGACCTTATCGAGATGGACCTGTTCCCCGCCTTCAACAACGACCAGCTCGCCCACACGCTGCGTGCACGCGAACAGCATGTGGGCCCCTGGAACGGAGAGGCAACGTGGTTCGACGGCGTACTGCCGCGCGTGCTGGCCGCATACGTGTGCGAGTACGTTAACGGGACGGGCGACGCGATCGCTGCCAGCGCCGCATTACTGCACCGCATTACCCTGCGCGTTACCGGCACGTGCGAGCACCAGCAGGCGCAGGTGCGCCGTGGCGGCATCCCGTTTTCATCCATTGATGCTGACACGCTTGCCATCGCAAGCCGACCGCACCTGTTTGCCTGTGGCGAGGCCCTGGATCAAGATGCGGACTGCGGCGGCTACAACCTTGGCTGGGCCTGGCTTTCCGGCCTGCGCGCGGGCGAGGCCGCTAGCCGTTAGACACGGCCAAATGGCCGCGCATATCAAGCGGCCGCCCACCTTGCGACAGCCCGCCCATGCGACCGAACATATGAAACGGAGTTCCCCGTGATAGAGATTTCCGAGATCAAGGTTTCCCTCAAGGAAGGCGCCACCGAACAGGCGGCCTTCGAAGCGGGAATGCGCGAAGCCGCCCGCCTGCTGTCGCTGGCGCCCGCGGACATCGCGCACCGCGAGCTGCACCGCACGTCCATCGACGCGCGCAAGAAAAGCGATGTGCATTTCACCGTGAGCGTTCGCTTTGGCCTGCGCGACGGCCTTGACCAGCAGGAGGTCATTTCCCGAGCGGACGCCAAGGTCTCCCGCCGCATTCGTATTGTGGACGAGGATGCCCCCTCCTACCCCGCCCCGCTTGGAAAGCATGCCCGCCCCGCGCTTCGACCCGTGGTGGTGGGCGCCGGCTGCGCGGGCCTGTTCGCGGCGCTCGCGCTGGCGGAAGCCGGATTGGAACCGCTCTTGATCGAACGCGGCGACAACGCTGCCGACCGCACGCGCGCCGTTGAGCACTTCAACGCCACGGGCGAGCTTGACCTAGAGAGCAACATCCAGTTTGGCTTGGGCGGCGCAGGCACGTTTTCCGACGGCAAGCTCACCACGGGCACCAAAAACCCCGCGCACCGCCTCATCCTCCAAACCTTTGTAGACGCCGGCGCCCCGCGCGAGATCCTGTGGGAGGCCAAACCGCACGTGGGCTCCGACATCTTGCCGGGCGTGGTGGCGCACATGGTGGCGCGCATCCGCGAGCTGGGCGGCGAGGTGCTGTTCCGCGCGCGCTTGGTGGATATCGACCGCGGGCCAAACGGCCAGATTGGAGCTGTCCACGTTTCGCACAACGGTGAGGACGAGGAGCGCATCGCGTGCTCGCACCTTATCCTTGCCTGCGGCCACTCCGCACGCGACGTCTTCGAATTGCTGGATCGCCGCGGCTTTGAGCTGGCGCGCAAGACCTTTGCCGTAGGCGCGCGCATAGAGCACCTGCAGGCAGACATCGACCGCGCGCAATACGGCCCCGCCGCCGGCCACCCCGCGCTGGGCGCCGCGCCCTACAAACTGGTAGCGCATACCAAAAACGGCCGCAGTCTCTTCAGCTTCTGCATGTGCCCGGGCGGCGAGGTGGTCGCCGCGGCCAGCGAGGCGGGCGGCGTGGTCACCAACGGTGCCAGCCTGCACGCGCGCGCCGGTAAGAACGCTAACGCCGCGCTGCTGGTCAACGTCAACCCACAGGACCTGCCGGGCGATGACGTGCTTGCCGGCATCCGGCTGCAGCGCGAATGCGAGCGCATGGCATATGAGCTTGGCGGCGGCGCGTACAAGGCCCCCGCGCAGCTGGTGGGCGACTTTTTGTGCGGTATTCCCTCCGTGCGCGGCGGCAAGGTGACGCCCACCTACCCGCGCGGCGTCACCTGGGGATCCATCAATATGGCGCTGCCCCAGCACGTTACCGAGACCATGCGCATGGGCATCCCGGAGCTCGCGCGTCGCCTTCGTGGTTTCGATGACGAGGAAGCCGTGCTCACCGGCGTGGAGACGCGCTCCAGCTCCCCCATCACCGTGGTGCGCGACCGCGCCTGCCACGCCCAGGGCGCCCAGGGGCTCTACCCTTGCGGCGAGGGTGCGGGCTACGCGGGCGGCATCATGAGCGCCGCCACGGACGGCATCCGCTGCGCGGAATCGCTCATCGCGGACCTGGTGTAGGCGCTCTCAGCGACGTCGCGCGATGCTAGTCATTAGGGTTGTAGATATCGCAGACGCTCAGACCCAACGACGGGCTGTAATCATATTCAACGATGCAGCAGTTGCCCAGGCGCTTGCCGCTCGAACGGTAGTCGTAATTCAGAGCGCGCAGCACCTGGGCGCACGCGGCCCCATGGCTCACGGCCAGCACGCACTCGTGGTCGGGGCGATCCATGATGCGCTTCAGGGTATCCATCAGGCGAGCCCTAAATTCCATCTCGCCCTCGCCCCCAAACGGAACGTAGAAGTCACCATAGGGCAACGGAGGGTTGGTATCCTCGGTAAGGCCCTCGAAGGTGCCGAAGTTCCACTCTTTCAAACCCTTCTCGCGCACGTACGGCACGCCCGGGACCACCAGCTCGCACGTATCGCACGCGCGCTCGGACGTGCTGGAATACACGTGGTCGAACGCGATACCGTGCCCGCGCAACCACTCACCCGCCGCGCGCGCCTGCTCAATACCAGTTGCGGTAAGCGGAGAGTCGCACCACCCCTGCTTGCGCTTAAGTACGTTGAACAGTGTCTGACCGTGACGCATCATATAAAGCTTCGCCATGCTGCATCCCCCTTGCATTCGATATACCGGCTTTTGTCCTCGTTCACATTATACGTCTCGATGCCGTGTCATAAAAAAAGGGGACCGCGAGCGATCCCCATAAAGCTATCTGTTATGCCGCCCGGATGCGAGCGGTCCGTGCCCCGCCACCAGCGAGACATGCAACCGCAAGCGCGCTTGTGGCTACGCCGCCGCCTTGGCCTTCTTGGCGCGGCGGAACGGGCAGGAACCCTTCTGCGGAGCCACGCCGGAAAGCACCAGCGCGCCGTAGACAAAGCCCCAGCCGGCCAGGAACAGCTCCAGGCAGGACAGGGCAACGGAAGCGCCCTCGCCCGCGAAGTTCATCATGTTGAAGAAGGACACGGCCCAGATGGCGGCGGCGAGCACCAGGGTCACAAACCAGTGGCCAACGCCCTTGCGGTCCATCTCAAGCGCGATGAACATCACGTAGAACGCCAGGAAGATGCCCACAAACGCATAGGTCAGCGAGAAAACGGCGATGTCATACGGGAAGAACAGCTCCCAAAAGCCCGCGACAAACATCAGCGCGCCCAGCGCCGGCTCGGTCCAGCCAAGCACCCACGTGGACTTGGAGACAAAAGACGCGATAAACGTGGCGGCGCCCAGGAAGATACCGATCCACGGCAGCATCTCCAAAAGGCCCGCAAGGCCGTTGTGGGGCGTAATCATAAACATTCCCAGACCGCCCTCTACCGGCGTCACATACATGTAGACGGCGAACAGGAAGCAAAACGCGGCCATGATGACCAGGTTCCACTTCACGTCGAGCAGCTTCTTGATGATTTCGTCTTTCATCGATACCCCTTTTTCTTCCCATTAGATCGCGCAGGCGACGGCGCGCTCCTCTTCAAGCTCAAAAGTATAGCATCCAGACTTACCGAGTTGAAACATAGGTTAGCGGGACGAAGAGGGGTTCCACACGGCCGGGGTGCCCACCGGTCTTACCACGGGATGCATTCGGCCCTGCCGGGCCTCAGAGCATCCCTTAGATAAGCCGGTGGGCACCCCGGCCTGAGGGGGTCCTTCCTGGTCAAAGCGCGCCGAAGGTGATCGCGATCGAAGCGGAGCCGGCACCTGCGGAGGCGCCCCGTGCGACTTGTTCTGTTCGCGAATTGTTTGGCAGAGGCAGCTGCGCAAAGCGGGGCTTCCCCATGTTTTTTTGACCTACCCCATGGCTTTGATGAGGTAGTCCTTGAAACCTGGAAGGGCAAAGACAAGCTTGCCACGGATTGGCTCGTTTATAACACCCGCTTCCAGAAGGCGCTTTTTGTAGATCGAGACATGGCTTGGAGACTTGGCAAGTCGCGTCTTTAGATTGGCCTGAAGCGTCTTGTCCTCGTCCCGACTCATGGCAAGCAAAAACTCGATATCTGCTGGAGAGAGTTCGGAGAGCGTTGCATCGAAGACACGCGATTCGAGCTCCTCCTGCGCGAAGCCGGCGCCCCGCCTCACACGGTCGATCGAAATGACGTCATCGTCATGTGACGCGCTCCAAGAGCGATAGCCGACCAGCTACAACCGAAACCGATGCAAGGTGAACTGAACTCGCATCGTCTACCAAATGGGCAGAAGCGGTGCGCGCCTCTTGAGCAAGGTACGTAATAAGAGCGGTCTTGCCGACCCGATTTAATAAAGCGAAACGGCCTTAAACACCTTTAAACGGTCTTAAACATCTCAACCGCATGGGGGTTTACTTGGGATTGTGGATACGCAGGGGCCGCACGGGTTTCCGCCTGGGGTGTTCTGAGGCGCAACGCGCCGAACACACCCCAGACGGAAATCCCGGGCGGCCCCACAGCGGCGAACGCACCCCGGGAGAAAACCCAAGCGGCACCGTTCATCGTCCAAAAACCGCTAGCTCTTACCGAACCTGGCGCCCTTGCGAACGCGGCCGCTTGCAAACTTGGACCCCTTGCGGGCATCGCGGCGAAGGCGCTCGATCACCTCGTCCTCGCTGGTGCCTTCTGCCAGGGCCTTGAGATGCACCACCGCGTCGCGCAGGCGGGCTGCCTCCTCGAAGTCCATGGCCTCCGAGGCGCTGCGCATGTCATCCTCCATCTGGGCGATGATGCGCTGCAGCTCGTCGGGAGGAAGCTCGGAAAGCTCTTGCGCCAGGCGCTGGCCATCGGAGGCCTCCACGCCGGGAGCCGCATCCGCCCCGCCCTCGCCCGCCGGGGTGAAGAACTCGCCGTGGCCCAGCGAGTCGCCGCGGCTACGGTCGCGCTTGCCCAGGGTCTCCGAGGCTTCCGCGATGAAGCTCGAGATGTCGTTGATGGCCTTGCGGACGGTCTTGGGCTCGATGCCGTGCTCCTTGTTGTAGGCCATCTGGATCTCGCGGCGGCGCGCCGTCTCGTCGATGGCCTCGCGCATGGAGTCCGTGATGGTGTCCGCGTACATGATGACCTCGCCCTCCGCGTTGCGCGCGGCGCGGCCGATGGTCTGGATGAGAGAACGGCGGTTGCGCAGAAAGCCCTCTTTGTCCGCGTCGAGGATGGCGACCAGCGAGACCTCCGGCAGGTCCAGGCCCTCGCGCAGCAGGTTGATGCCAACCAGCACGTCGATCTTGCCGGCGCGCAGGTCGCGCAGGATCTCGACGCGGTCCAGCGTGGCGGTGTCCGAGTGCATGTAGTTGACCTTGACGCCGGCGTCGAGCAGGTGGTCGGTGAGGTCCTCGGCCATGCGCTTGGTGAGCGTGGTGACAAGCACGCGCTCATGGCGGGCGGTGCGGACCTTTATCTCGTCCAGCAAATCATCGATCTGACCGCGCACGGGGCGCACGTCGATCTTGGGATCGAGCAGGCCGGTGGGGCGAATGATCTGCTCCACGTTGTTTTGGCTCACGCGCAGCTCGTAGTCGCCCGGCGTGGCCGAGACGTAGATGAACTGCGGGATGCGCGCCTCGAACTCGTCGAAGCGAAGCGGGCGGTTGTCCAGGGCGGACGGCAGGCGGAAACCGTGCTCGACCAGCGTGACCTTGCGCGAGCGGTCGCCCTCGTGCATGCCGCGGATCTGCGGCACGGTGACGTGGCTCTCATCGATGATGCAAACCATGTCCTTGGGGAAGTAGTCGATGAGCGTGAACGGGGGCTCGCCGGGCTTGCGGCCGTCCAGGTGGCGCGAGTAGTTCTCGATGCCGTTGGTGAAGCCCATGGTCTCGAGCATCTCCAGGTCGTAGTCCGTGCGCTGCTGCAGGCGTTGGGCCTCCAGGAGCTTGTCCTCCGCCTTGAGTTCCGCCACGCGGTGCTCCAGCTCTTCCTCGATGGTCTTGAGGGCGGCCGTGACCTTGGGTTTCTCGGTGACGTAGTGCGAGGCGGGCCACACGGGGATGGCGTCGTATTCGCGTAGGATCTCGCCCGTGACCTCGTCGATCTCCGCGATCAGCTCGACCTCGTCCCCAAAGAACTCGAAACGCAGGGGATGCTCGGCATAGGGCGGATAGACGTCGACCACGTCGCCGCGCACGCGGAAGCAGCCACGCGAGAGATCGTAGTCGTTGCGGTCGTACTGGATGTCGATGAGGCAGTGGATGAACTCGTCGCGCTCGAGCGGCACCTTCTTGTCCACGTTGGGAGCCAAGCCCGCGTAGTCCTCCGGGCTACCGATGCCGTAGATGCAGGACACGGACGCGACCACGATGACGTCGCGGCGGCTCAACAGCGAGGCGGTCGCCTGATGGCGCAGCATCTCGACTTCCTCGTTGATGGAAGAGTCCTTCTCGATGTAGGTGTCCGACTGCGGAACGTAGGCTTCCGGCTGGTAGTAATCGTAGTAGGAGACGAAGTAGACCACCGCGTTATGCGGGAAGAACTCCTTGAGCTCGCTTGCAAGCTGGGCTGCCAGCGTCTTGTTGGGAGCCATCACCAGCGTGGGCTTGCCCAGCGCCTCGATGGTCTTTGCCATGGTGAAGGTCTTACCGGAGCCGGTAACGCCCAGCAGCACCTGGTAGCGGTCTCCGTCTTTTACGCCTTTGACCAGCGATTCGATGGCTTGGGGCTGGTCGCCGGACGGCTCGAAGGGCGAAACGACCTCGAAAGCGGCCGGCTCTCCCGTGACACCGAAGCGGCGAAGCTCCCCGCCTACGCGTTCGACCTCGAAGCTCTCCATTGCTCTCCCCTCTTTGGGCGCCGTGTTCACAACCATTTTGCCATGTACCGCAAAACCGCGCACCGTATACGCGCGAGCGCACCACGATGCGTTGGCAGATTGACATACGGGGAGGCAGGGCGCCTACATGAACGCGTCCGGATAGAGCTGACGATAGCGATCGTGCGCGTTGTTGACGCGGATAAGGTAGGCCTGCGTCTCCGGGAAGGTAATCGCGTTATGCAACGACGTATCCTGCTGGACCCAATCATCGACGTTGCCCATCCCGCCGTTGTAAGCGGCGATGGCCCGGTCCGCCGACCCGTTGAAATACGTGATGAGATAGGAAAGGTAGGCGCTGCCGAACTCGATGTTGACCGCGGGGTCCTCGAGGTCGTCCGCGGAATAGAGCGAGCCGTCGACCAAGCCCTTGTCCACCATATCCTGGGCGGTCTCGGGCATAAGCTGCATAAGCCCGCGCGCGCCCTGGCTGGACTTTGCATCGGGGTCCCATCCGGACTCGGTCTCGATTACGGCCGCAACCAGATAGGGGTCGACCCCGTGGGCGGAAGCGGACTGAGCGATCTGCTCCTCATATTTTAAGGGGAAAATGGCGCTTACCAGCAGCGACGGCGCATAGGAGTACGCCGCCGAAACGCCGCCCACCACGGCCACGGCCAACATGGGCAGCACGCGGTACCACGCCAGCAGGCGAGGTCGCTTAGCCATGAAGCGTCTCCTCTGCTGCGGGGAACGCAAGGCCGTAGCGGTCCACCAGCGCGTCGAGCTCGCGGAACAACGAATCATCTGCGAGAGCGTTATCGATGACGAAGGTCGCCATGGCGACAAGGTCCTTCTCAGCAGGCTGGCATTCTGCACGGCGATCGAAGTCATCGGCGTCCATGCCGCGCTCCACGGCGCGAAGGCGACGCGTCTCCAGCGGGGCCGTCACGGCGATCACTTCATCTGCCAGCGCGAACGCATCGGCAAAGCCCGCCGGGGCAGAGATCTCCACCACGGCGAGCTGGTGCTCGGGAACCATGACGGAACAGCAGTTGGCCGGCAGCAGGCGAAGCCCCAATTGCTCCAACAGGATGGGATGGACAATGGCGTTGAGCCGGTCGGCGTCCTCCGGCGTATCGAACGCACGGCGAGCAAGGACAACCCGGTCGATGCCGCCCATGGCGTCGAGCACGTCCCAGCCAAACTCCTCCGCGATAGCGTCCACGACGGCGGAGCCGGGCTGATAGAGGTCTTTGGCCAGCTGGTCAAGGTCGATGCGCATGGCGCCGCGACGCTCGAGGTAGCGAGCGGCCGTGGATTTGCCCGAGGCGATGTTTCCTATGAGAAAGAAAGTAATCATGGTTACCTATTGTTGCTCAAAAGCACATCCAGGCGTAAGCGCGGCAGAAGTCTTCGTCCTAATTACACGCGAGGGCCGCAAGCGGCAGGGACCCCGCGCGGGAACGGCCCCGCAGACCGCGCGGGCAAAGCCTCGTGCCCTAGGCGTCGCGACACCCGGCAGCGGGAGCGCCCGTCGCGGCAAGGGGACGAAGAACGGTCAGCACGCACAGCAGCAACGAGCCCAGCGCGATCACGCCCCCGACGATTCCTATGAAACCGATGCCCACCCCGGACACCACCGCGCCGCCCAGTGCCGTACCCGAACCGATACCCAGGTTGAAGATACCTGAGAAAATGGACATGGCCACGGTCGAGGAGTCCTTATCGCAGCAACGGATGATCTCCGACTGGTAGGCGATGCTGAACGTGGTGGCGAACATACCCCACACCGCGCAGGCGGATCCAAACGCGACGGGCGCTGAAGCGGTGAGGCGCATCAGCAGCAGGCCCGCGGCCACCCCCGCGCACGAACCGGCCAAGAACAGGGCGCGGCGGCGGTCGTAAAAGCGCGTCATCGCGACGCTGCCGGCGAGCCCCGCGATGCCGAAGACCGTGAGCATGAGAGTTATGAGCGCGTCGGGCATACCGCCCACCTGCTGCAAAAACGGTTCGATATAGCTGTAACCGGTGTAGTAGCCCGTCGCGAACAGTATCGTGGTGGCATAAATACCCATAAGAACGCGGTTCTTGAGCAGCAGCGGCAGCTGGCCCAGGGTGAACGGTTCTCCCGCCGGCATCTTGGGAAAGCACGCCATCAAGTACACGACGATAGCCGCGGCCACCACCCCGACAATGGTGAAGGTCATGCGCCAGCCCACCAGCAGGCCGATGGCGCGGCCGATGGGCAAACCGAAGATCATCGCGATAGACGTTCCGGTCGCAACCATGCTGACGGCAAGGGCGCTATGGCGCACGTCGACCAAGCGCGAAGCGCACACCGCGGCGATGGACCAGAAGACGGCGTGAGCGCAGGCAACCACCAATCGGGCGAGCACCAGCACGAGATAGCTGGGCGCCGCCGCGGACAAAAACTGTCCCAAGGAGAATAATGCGATCACGCCGATCAGCAGCTTTTTGAACTCGATGCGCGATGCCGCCATCATGAGCGGCAGCGACAAGATCATGACCGCCCAGGCGTACACGCTGATCATGATGCCGGCCTGCGCCTCGGTGAGAGAAAACGTCGCCGCGATATCCGTCAGCAGGCCGATAGGCATAAACTCCGACGTGTTGAACACAAACGCCGAAAACGTGATGCCCAAAAGTGGCAGCCACTGTCGCAGAGAGATTCCCCTTTGCATCATACGTCCCCCAATTGCACCGACGGCCTTCATCCCAAGCAGGCCGCGTTCTATTCCAGCGGGAGGATTATAAGGATCCTCGCCGCGGGGCAAAAGCCCTTTTCAAACTTTGAGGAATCGTTAACACATTTCTGCCTCATCAAACGCGCGCCATAACGAGAACCACGAAAGACGAAAAGAGCGAACATCTGTTTGCGTCTATGCTATGATAGATAGCTACGCAAAGCGAATATCGCGCGCGACCAATCAGGCGGCGCGGGAGGATGCGGAGGCAACACGGCGCGAAGGGAGGCTATATGGACGATAAGCGGATCAAGCAGGCTCGATTCGCCGACGTGGCGGCGCGTTCACAGCGAGTCGAGCGCGCTCGCGCCCTCATAGACCAGATAGTCTCCGATCAGAAGGCGCGCGGCAACTCCCATTTCTCGTCCAACGTATATCAGGACGAGTCGCTGCTTAAAACCGGTCGCCAAATGGCCAGCTACCTCCCGGATCGCTATCGCGAGATGCGGGCCATATCCCGTTGGGATGAATCCGGCACGGGCGGGCGCGGACGATGGCTCAGCGAGGCCGAGCTGTTCTGGCGCCAGGGCACCTTTATGGCGGATTTTGAGGACGACTGCCCTTATCACGGCAACTTCAAATCCTATTACCCCACGTACAACGCCATGAGCGACCGGCAACTGCGCGGCTACTTCACCTGGCGCTCACGCATAAGGGCGGGCGAGCTGGCGGAGGCGCCGGACGCCTTTGCCCTGGTGTACATCTACGAGGTGCTCTGTGGCATTGGCGTGGATGATCCGCTGCGCGGATTCGAGACGCTCAAATGGTTTTGCGACGCGTGGGACAGCGAAGAAAAGGACATCAAGCGCCATGGGCTGACTTGGCAGCAAGACTACGTGGTCTACCACGACCTTGACCCCAAGCTGCTCGCCCAGACCCCGTCCATGGAGTTCGAGGCGTCGCTTTACGCCTTTGCCCGGGCGCTCGCGAGCTACCGCAAGGGCGCGGGGTTGGACGAGATGGACGAGCCGTCTGACACGGTGGGTACGACGGCGGAAGCGGCGACAAGGATGACGACCGCCAGAAAGCGCAAGAGCGGCCCGCTCCCCCGCCCGGACGCCGATGTTGCCAGTACGATGCTTGACGCCGCGGCGCGGCTCTCCGCCCATCGGATCGACACGGACGAGTTTTATCGCGAGCACCAAGATGACATGCGCGCCGTGACGGCCTCCGTCCTCGTCCGCCTTGACCAGCACCATCGAAGCACCCGCGGCACAACGCTGGTCGAAGTTCTCTTTGGCAAGCGCATAGAGATGTCCTACACCATGTTCGCCTCGGCGGTGTTCTTTGAGGAGCGCGCCCACGCAGACGCCCACGTGACCCTCAACCCGCTGCGATCTTACCGCTGCACCAAGGGCCTTTGGACGTGCGACCGCGTCCATTGCGACCAGGGGCGAAACATCAAGCTGGGCAACATCCTAAGGGAGATCGACCGCAGGATGCGCATTGCATGGGAATGGCCGCGTCTTTTGGACGAGGACGGCACCAAGACGCCCAAATACCTGCAAAAGATGATCGATACCGAGATCAAAAACCAGCTTGAATGGTCACGCGCGCACCAACCGGTTCGCATCGACATCGATTTGAGCAAGCTCTCCGGCATCCGCAGCGCGGCGGCCCAAACCCGCGAGGCTCTTCTCATAGAAGAGGAGCGCGGCGATGCGACGGCGAGCGGGTCCGCATTGCTTGAAAGCGCGGCATCGGTTGCGGGGGTCGATGCGCCGAGCACCACCGGTTCCCGTCCGGCGCCACCGCAAGCATCTGGACCGGCGCCATCGCAAGAACCCCCAAACTTTGCTAAGCATGTGGACGAGGAGCCGCGGGCTGCGGCGACCCGGCCGCCCGCAACGCTGCAGGGTGGGCCGTTCACGCCAGAGCAAGCATCCTACCTGGCTGACCTACTCGCTGGATCCGCCTCGCCCCGCGTTCCCGCGGGCATATCTGAGGACATGCTGGTAGATGCGATCAACGACGCCGCGTTCGACCTGGTGAGAGACACCATATTGGAATTTACAGCAGGCGGCGTGCACCTTATAGATGACTACCGTGAAGACGTGGAAGGATACATCAATGGATAGCTCCATGGCACAAAACCCCGTAGCGAACGGCGCGACGGCGGGCGGTGCGGCGCCGACCGGCACAGCGATGGATGCCCCCAGGCCCATCGACTTCTCCGGCGCGCCGCGCATCCCCAAGCGCATCGCCGCCGTCATCCTCAACTCGCTCAAAGGCGGCGTGGTACCGCGCATCGGCCTGCCCTACATCACGGTGGGCCGCGAGACGGAGATACGCGCGCTGCTGACCGATCTGGACCTTATCGCAGACGGCGGCGCATCGTTTAGATTCCTCGTCGGGCGCTACGGTGCCGGCAAAAGCTTCTTGCTGCAGACCATCCGCACACACGCTATGGGCGAAAACTTTGTGGTAGCAGATGCCGACCTGTCGCCGGAGCGCCGCCTGCAGGGAGGCCAGGGACAGGGTCTCGCCACGTATCGCGAGCTCATCCGCAACCTTTCGACCAAAACTCGTCCAGAAGGCGGCGCGCTGATGCTGGTGCTCGACCGTTGGGTCGCCGCCATGCAGGGCTTGCAAGCCGACGCATCGCCCGACGGCACCGTCTCGGACGGCGAAGCGCGGGTGCGCGCGTTTTGCGCCTCGCTTGAAGAGATGGTCCATGGGTACGACTTTTCGCGCATGCTCATGCTGTACTACCGAGCGACCGTTGAAGGCGATAACGCTCTGCGCGGATACGTCGCCAAATGGCTGCGCGGCGAATACCGCACCAAGACCGAGGCGAAAAGCGAGCTGGGCAGTACCGCGATCATCACGGATGACGACTGGTATGACTACGTCAAGCTGCTGGCGGCGTTTTTGCAGGGCGCAGGGTACCGCGGCTTGCTGGTGCTGATCGACGAGCTGGTCAACCTGTACAAAATCCCCAACGCCATCAGCCGGCAGTACAACTACGAGAAGATCCTGCAGATGTATAACGACACGCTGCAGGGCAAGGCACGTCACCTGGGCATCATCATGGGCGGCACCCCCACCTCTGTGGAGGATCGGCGCCGCGGCGTCTTTAGCTATGAAGCGCTCCGCAGCCGCTTGACGCAGGGCCGTTTTGCCCACGAGGGCATGAGGGACATGCTTGCCCCCATCATCCGCCTGCACCCCCTCACCTACGAGGAGCTGCTGATCCTTATCGAGAAGCTCGCCCAGATACATGCCGGCTACTTTGGTTACACGCCCGCGTTAACCGAGCTGGACTTGGTTGGATTTCTCACGGCGGAATTTGGACGAGTTGGGGCCGAGAGCCACCTTACCCCGCGCGAGGTGATCCGAGACTTCATCGAGCTTCTGGACATTGCCTACCAGAATCCGGACACGTCCCTGTCGGAGCTTTTGGGATCCGCCGGCGCGAAGGATGGGGCTGCGGCGACGTCGACGCCTGGTGCAACGGTGGCGCCGGATGCCGCAGGGGCGCCTGGCGCTATGGCGACTCCGGCCTCCACCACAGGCAGATCTGACGCCGAATTCGCCGAGTTCACGCTGTAGCAAAACTCTCCTTGCGGCTTCCCCCGCCGCAGCAACGTCGACGTTGATGAAGCATAGAAAAGGGACGCTTTTTACGATTCCAGCGAATCAAAAAGCGTCCCTAATCCCGTCTCACCGAAACGGTCTATAGAACCGCGGGCCATACCGTGGCCATGCCTCGGTCGACCCGTAGCGAATGCGGACCAAACCGCGGCAAAAACCCACGGTCAGGCCCGCAAGCCAAACAAACGAAAAAGCAGCCTTACGCCTCGGCGTCCTCGGCGGGCTTCAACGCCTCGGCAGACTCGGCGACCACGTCGGCATCGGCGCGGTGGCCGTCTGCATCGCGCTCCAGGTCATGGATCAGCTCGCAGTACGCGTTCTCGGGAGCAGTCTTGATGGGAGCCTTCTTGGAATAGAGCTTCACCGCGCCGGCCGTCTTGTTGATGGGCTGCAGGGTGCCGGCGCCGGCGACGCAGCCGCCCGGGCACGCCATGCCCTCAAGCAGATATCCGTTGTATTTGCCCTTGACCGCGGCCTTCATCATCTTGCGGCACTCGTCCAAACCCTCGGCGTTGGTAACCTTGACATCCATGTCCGGGTGCTCGCGGTGGATAGCGTTCACCACGGCGTTGGCCACGCCGCCCGCCACGGCAAAGGAGCGGACGTCGGCGCTGGAGACCTCAAAGTCGCTGGAACCCTCGCCGGCAAGCTTGGTGTAGTCGATGTCCTTGGCCTCCATCATGCCGGCCATCTCCTCAAAGGTGAGGACAAAGTCGACCTCGCTCTTAACGCTCCTGCGCTGCGCCTCAAGTTTCTTTGCCGAGCACGGGCCAACGAAGACAATCTTAGCGTTGGGGTGCTGCTTGCGAATAAGGCGGGCGGTCAGCGTCATGGGCGTCAGAGCCATGGAGACACAGTCCGCATGCTCCGGGAACTCCATCTTTGCCATGACCGACCACGCCGGGCAGCAAGACGTGCCCATAAACGGAATCTTGTCGGGCACTTCCTCCAAGAAGTCCTCGGCCTCCTGCACCGCGCACAAATCGGCGCCCAGGGCGACCTCCTCCATACCGGTGAAGCCCAGGGCCTTAAAGGCCTCGCGCAGCTTGTCCACGTTGCCCTTGCCGCCAAACTGGCCGACAAACGCGGGCGCGACCTCGGCGATAACCTCCTCACCGGCAAGAATGGCCTGGATAACCTGGAAGATCTGGCTTTTGTCCGCAATGGCGCCAAACGGGCAGTTGACCAAGCACTGTCCGCACGAGACGCATTTGCTGTAGTCGATCTGCGCGCGGCCCTGCTCATCAGAGCTGATGGCGTTCATACCGCAGGCAACGGCGCACGGGCGCTCATGATGCTGGATGGCACCGTAGGGGCACACGTTGGCGCAACGCCCGCACTTGATGCACTTCTCTTGGTCGATGTAGGCCTTCTTGTCCTTAAAGGTGATGGCCCCCTTAGGGCAGATCTCGCGGCACGGGTGAGCCAGGCAGCCCTGGCACGCATCGCTCACCTTGTACGAGTTCTCCTCGCAAGCGTTGCAGGCGAACTTGATGACGTTGATCAGCGGCGGCTGGTAGTAGGTCTCCGGCTTGGCGGCCTCGGCCACGCCCTCGGACAGCTTCGCGGGCTTGTCCACGCCCTGCAGCGGCAAGCCCATTGCTAGGCGAATGCGCTCGCCCACGATGGCGCGCTCGAGAAACACGCTCTCGCGGTACGTCGCGACGTCGCCCGGAATAATCTCGTACGGAAGCTCGTCCACCCAGCCGTAATCTCCCGACTGGCTCTCATATGCAAGGCGCGCTACCTCGCGAAACACGGTACGGCGAATCTGGGCGAGGCTGGTGTAAACCCCGCGCATCGAATTGCTCATAACAGTCTTCCCCTCTGTAACAGTTTGTTCTCTGTTGAGCCTATAGCGATGATTAACATTTTATAATCGTTGTCGCATATTCGACTAGACCAGTCGACGTTTCTTGGTGTTTTGAGTCGCATTTTGACCGCGCCCGGGCGCCCCTGATCGCCATTGAAGGGATATCGACATGAAGAACAACCACAACACGCCTGCTTCTGTTGATAAATACCATCTGCTAGAAGCCGCCGCCTGCCGCGCCGCCGACAGCGCCGTCATGGGACGCCGCGGCTTCCTCGCCGGGGCGCTCGCCCTCGGCCTCGCCGGAGCCCTAAGCGCGTGCACCGGCAACGGATCTGGCGCGGGTTCCGCAAAAGGCTCCGCCGCCCCCACGGGCTCCTCGCCCGCGTCCGCGCCCAAGGCAAACGTGCGCGTCGCCTCGCTCAAGGGCCCCACCTCCATGGGCCTGGTTGGCTTTATGCAAAAGGCCGGCCAGCTCACCGCAGAGGGCGCCTCTGAGATGGAAGGCTCCGGCAAGGACCTCATCAACGCCTACGAGTTCCAGATGATGACCGCCGCGGACCAGATCATGCCCTCCATGATCAAGGGCGACCTCGACATAGCGCTGCTGCCCGCCAACGCCGCGAGCGTGCTGTACGCCAAATCCAAGGGCGCCGTGCGCTGCCTCAACATCAACACGCTGGGCGTGTTGTCTGTGGTAACCGGCGACGCGACCGTTACCGCGTTCGAGGACCTCGCCGGCCGCACCGTCTACCTCACCGGCAAGGGAACCACGCCCGAATACGTCATGAACTACCTGCTCGATGCCGCGGGCATCGCGGACACCGTGACCCTTGAGTTCAAAAGCGAAGCCGCAGAGGTTGTCTCCGTACTCGCTGCCGACCCGCAGGCCGTGGGCGTGCTGCCCCAGCCCTTTGTCACCGCGGCGCAGGTCAAGAACTCCGCGCTCACCGCTCCCGTGGACCTTACCGAGGTCTGGGAGCGCCTCGCCGGCGATACGGGCAGCCAGCTTCTCACCGGCGTGACCGTTGCCCGCGCGGCATTTGTGGACGAAAACCCCGATGCCGTGGACGAGTTCATACGCGAACAGTCGGCATCCGTCGACGCCGTCAACGCAGATTCCGCCACCGCAGCCAAGCTTGTAGTCGCCGCGGGCATCGTCGAGGCTGAGCCGGTGGCGGCAAAGGCCATTCCCATCTGCCACATCACCTGCATCGAGGGCTCCCAGATGCGCGATGCCCTGGAGGGCTACCTCGACGTGCTCTATAACGCCGACGCCTCATCCGTGGGTGGTGCCATGCCAGGCGACGACTTCTATTACCAGGCGTAACCGCAACATAGGAAGAATGCGGGCACAACGTAAGCGAAGCGAGGGACAGTGAAGAACGGGACCAGCACCGGCCCCAATAAACCGCAGGGAACAAGCGCGACCGTACTGGCAAAGGTCGTCGCGATCCTGTTTTGGATAGGGGCCTGGCAAATCGCCAGCATGGCGGTGAACAGCGAGTTCGTCTTAGCGGGCCCGCTGGACGCCGCCGCCGCGCTGGTGCGCTTGTTTCCCAGCGGCGAGTTCTGGCGCAGCGTCGGCTTCTCCCTTATCCGCATCGCCGGCGGCTGCGCCATCGCCTACCTGCTCGCCGTGCCCCTCGCCCTTATCGCCGCCGCCCTGCCTGCCATCCGCACGCTGCTGCAGCCCGCGATGAGCGCCATCAAGGGCACGCCCATCGCCTGCACCGTGGTAGCGCTGCTCATATGGTTTGGGTCCAGAAACATCAGCGCCATCGCGGTTGGCCTCGCGGTGATTCCCGGCGTCTACTTCGGAGTTCTTCAGGGGCTTGACCGGGCAGACCCCCGCATGCGCGATCTTTTCCGCACCTTTAACGCACCCGCGCCCGTGCGGCTCCTCGCCCGGACGTGGCCGGCGATTCTCCCCTACCTTCGCGCCGCCAGCCAATCCGTTTTGGGCATGAGCTGGAAAGCCGGCATCGCGGCAGAGCTCATCGGCGTGCCAACCGGCTCCGTGGGCGAGCGCATCTACCAAGCGAAGCTGCTGCTAGAAACTGCAGACCTATTCGCCTGGACCATCGCCGTAGTCGCCCTCGCATGGCTATTCGAGCGCCTGGCCCTGCGTGCGCTGGACGCCACCTGGCCCGCATCCGCAAAGCTTGCACTCCGCTTCCGCCGCCATGAGCCGGAAGGAGCCCCTGTTATCAAACCGTCCATCGCCAATAAAGCCCCTATTCTCACCGCCTCGAATCTAGTCTGCGGACACAACGGCATCGCATCATCAGACCCGTTCGGCTTCCATCTGCGCGCGGGCGACATCGTATGCATCGAAGGGCCCTCGGGAGCAGGCAAGACCACCCTTCTCAACACGCTCGCGGGCTCGATCGACCCCATGTCCGGCAGTATCGACCGCGGACACGGCGACACCGCCATAGCGCAGGTCTACCAAGACATCCGCTTGGTTGAAGAACTCTCCGCCATCGACAACGTGATGCTCATCGCCAGTGCAGGCCTCTCGTCGGCAGAAGCTCGCAAGCGACTCGAGGAGCTGCTGCCTTCGGACGCAATCGATGTCCCTGTCGGCGCGCTCTCCGGAGGCCAGCGGCGCCGCGTGGAGCTAGTTCGCGCGTTCGCCGCGTCCTCGCACCTGGTTTTGCTGGACGAGCCGTTTACCGGACTCGATGCGCAAGCGCGCGAACTCGCCCAGACTCACATCCTCGCCCATATGGAAGACAGGGCAGTGCTCATCTCCGCTCACGATGCCACATCGCTCGACCTACCCCTTGACGCCATAATCTCCGTCGGCACCGCGTGCCATGCCGGCTCCCAAACCGCTCGTCCATAACGCATCCGGCCGAATCACCAAGAGCCCCTCCGCATGGACCTCGCCTCCTGCCGGCCACACGCCATCGCTGGCGTCCGCCACCGCGCCGTCCCAGCGTCACCCCCTCCTCGTCCAAAAACGTTGGACAAAAACGTTGTTTGCAAATCTCGTTCCGGCTATGCTAATATAGAACGCGTGTTCGATGTTTTCTGATAGTAGCAAACGCGTCAACGGCTTGTCAATGGGAATATGAAGGAGGTCGACCATGAGCGCATTCGATCGCTACGCACCCTTTGTGCAGGACTTTATCTACAACCACAACTGGGAGAACCTGCGCTCCATCCAGGTCGCAGCGGCGGACGCCATCTTCAATACGGACGAGAACGTGCTGCTCACGGCAAGCACCGCGTCTGGCAAAACGGAGGCCGCCTTCTTCCCCATCCTCACCGAGCTGTGGGAGAACCCGCCCGCAAGCGTTGGCGCTATCTATATCGGTCCACTGAAGGCGCTCATCAACGATCAGTTTTATCGCCTTGGAGACCTGTGCGAAGAAGCGGATATCCCCGTATGGCACTGGCACGGCGACGTCTCCGCCTCGCACAAAGCGAAAATGCTCAAGCATCCCAGCGGCATCCTGCAGATCACGCCCGAATCGCTCGAAGCGCTACTCATGCACAAGCACGCTGCTGTGCCGCGACTCTTTTGCGACCTGCGCTACGTGGTGATCGACGAGGTCCATTCGCTGCTTCGCGGCGACCGCGGCGGACAAACCCTCTGCCTTATCGAACGCCTGGGACGCATGGCCGGCGTAAACCCGCGCCGCATCGGGCTTTCCGCGACAATAGGCGACCCAGAGCGTACCGGCGCGTTTCTCGCCAGCGGCACGGGTCGTGGCTGCATCATCCCGCGCTTTGAGGAGCCGCGCCGCGTCTGGCGCCTGTCCATGGAGCACTTCTATATCACGGGCCCCCAGGCAACCGAGCGAGCATTGCAAGACCACGGCCCCCAACAGGCAGACGTCCTCAAAGTCGAACGCGTAGCGGGCAGCGAAGACCGGGGCGGCGCGGACGACGACAGTCCCCGCATGGCGCCGCGGGCCCTTCCCGATCCCGACGGCGTGACCGTGCTCGATGCGGATGACAACGCGCTACTCGCCCCCACCGATACCGCACCCGATAACGCAGACCCCGGCATAGGCTACATCTTCGAGCGAACGCGCGGCCGCAAGTGTCTGGTCTTTGTCAACTCGCGCGAGGAGGCGGAAGCCGTCTGCTCCATGCTGCGCAGCTATTGCGAGGCGCGGCATGAACCGGACCGCTTTCTCATCCATCATGGAAACCTCTCTGCCAGCTACCGCGAGACCGCGGAAGACATCATGCGGGATGAGGAGCAGCTGCAAACAACCGTCACCACCGCGACGCTTGAGCTCGGCATAGACATCGGCCGGCTGGAGCGCGCGTTCCAGATCGACGCGCCGTTCACCGTCTCCTCCTTCCTGCAGCGCATGGGACGCACGGGGCGGCGCGACGATCCGCCGGAGATGCATTTTGTCATGCGCGAGGAGCAGCCCGAGCCACGCAGCATGATGCCGGAGACCGTGCCGTGGAAACTCATCCAGGGCATTGCGCTGGTGCAGCTGTATCGCGAGGAAAAATGGGTTGAGCCGCCCGCGCTGGACCGCCTGCCCTACAGCCTGCTCTACCACCAGGTCATGGCCACGCTCGCGTCTTGTGGGGAGCTCTCCCCCGCGGAGCTCGCACAGCGCGTGCTCACATTGAGCTACTTCCACCGCGTCTCCGCAGACGACCTGCGCGTGCTTCTGCACCACCTCATCGATACGGACCAAGTCGAGGTCACTGAAGGCGGCGGGCTCATCGTGGGCATCTCCGGCGAGCGCATCACCAACTCGTTCAAGTTCTATGCGGTGTTCCAAGAGAACGAGGAGTTCACGGTGCGCTGCGAGTCATCAGAGCTGGGCACCATAGTCAATCCGCCCCCCGCGGGCGAGCGCATCGCCATCGCCGGGCACTGCTGGCTGGTGGAAGAAGTCGACTGGAAGCGCCATTTGGTGTTCTGCACGCAGGTCAAGGGCCGCGTGCCCGCCTACTTTGGCGACTGCGCCGGCGATATCAACACGCACGTGCTCGAACGCATGAAGCGCGCGCTGGAGGAGCATGAAGCCTATCCCTATCTGCTGGGCAATGCACGCGCCCGTTTGGCGCAAGCGCGCCACGTTGCGGCCAATGCCGGCGTGGCGGGGCGCGATTCCCGACCGCTCATCAACTTGGGTGGAGACACGTGGGCGCTCTTTCCCTGGCTAGGCAGCTACGCGTTCCTGGCGTTGGAGCGTCTTCTCAAGATCAAGTGCGCAGACGAGCTTGGCCTTAAGGGGCTTGACCCTTCTCGTCCCTATTTCATGCAATTTAGGATGAAGGCGGACGAGGAGACGTTCTACCAGATAGTCGCCGCGGAGGCAGAGGCCGATTTCGCCCCCATCGATCTGGTATACCCCGGCGAGGTGCCGTACTTTGACAAGTATGACGAGATGCTGCCCGCAGAATTGGTTCGCAAGGGCTTCGCGGAAGGCGTGCTCGACATAGAGGGCATGCGCGAGCGCGTCACAGGCTGGCGCGATGCGTTCGCGGCGTTCGCATAGCCCCGCGCTCGCCCGCCGCATAGTGCCACACGGCTCAGAAGCTCGCTAATCGCGAAGGACCTCTCCGAGGAACCCCTCGTCATACGGAACAGCGGCGGGCACGCTGACGTCCGAGTCCGTTGCGATGACGAGGAAGTTGTCCTCCCCGCCGAAGCGCTCGTCCTCGCAGGGCACGATGTGCACATGGAGGAAAACACGCGAAAGCGTCGCCACCTGGTCGCGCAGGAAGGTAAGGTCCCCGCAGTTATCGCGGGAGACCACATTGGTCAGGTAGATACCCCCGGGCACCAGGCGACGGCGAATCGCCTGGGCCGCCTCGAGAGTCGCCAGCGACGCCACCGGCTCAGCGCCCACGAAGCAGTCGTTCACGATCGCGTTGTACTGCAGGCGGCCGCGCAGGTGCTCGCGGGCGTCGCGCGCCGACCCAAACGGATTGAGCGTATGCGCTCGGTGCCCCGCATGGACCGAACGATGGGCGGGATCGGGCAAGCTGACTTCAAAAAGGCGATCCTGCTGGTCGAGAAACGCGCGCGCGTCCGCAACAAAGACGCGCATGCGATTGCCGCGGGCTCGGGCGGCGTCGCCCAGGCGCTCCTCAAGCTCGTCCACAAAAAACCAGCGGCGTGCAGCAGAAACCACCGCGGGATCGATCTCCACAACATCAAGAGAGATTCCCTCGCGCGTGGTGAGCAGATGCTTTGGGTATGCAAACCCGCCGCCTCCCAGCATAAGGACATCGGTCATACCGTGCCCAAAAGCAGAGGCAAGCGGGGATTCCGCCGAAAACATGGTATCGAAACCGCGATAGTACTCGAACACGGGTTCAAAGCGGTGCTCGCCCGTATACGTCGCGGACTGAAACACACCGCCGGACCTGAGCACGCGCACGGGGTCTTTTGGATGAGAAGGAGCGATGCCCGCCCCATCGCCCGCCACCGCGTCGCCCGCTTCTTCATCGTCCACTTGAAACATGCGGGAGCGCGGCGTGTACACCAGGGCGCAGCCGCTATGCGTTCGCAAGGGATGCGCGTCGAAAATGCGCGCAAGCGCGGCGGCGGACGCAACGGAAGCGAGCGCCAGCGCGGCAACGCCCGCTGCAACCCTTGATGATGTGGAACGAAAAACCATGGCTCCCCCTTGCTGAGAAACGCAGGTGCTGCGAGCGGACATTGGGAATGGACGCAGCGAACAGGCTACAGATCGCGGCGCTGGTAGAGGCCGTTGTCCTCAAAGCCCAGGCCGCGGTAGTACCCGCGCGTGCCTACAGCGGAAATAACGTTGATGCGAGTATATCCCTCATCGCGAGCGATTTCGCAGGCGCGCTCGACCAGTCGGCGACCCAGACCCAGATGCTGCGCCGCGGAGCCCACCGCCCCCGCCTCGCCCAAGCGAGCGACCGCGCCGTAAACGTGAACCTCGCGGATCATCGCCTCGCCCGCGCGCACGGGCAGCTCGTCCACATGATCGGCGAGGTAATCCGTATGCGGCAGCGACAGGCGCAAAAAGCCCGCGATGCGCATGTCCCGATCCACCCACTGCAAGAAGCGCTCCGAGGTATTGGTGGTCTCATAGCGGACCTCGTCCAAACGCAGCGCATCGACGTCAACCAGGCCCGTGCCCACCTCGCGGTAACGAATCTCGCGCACTCGCTCACCGACGGCGAGCCGCTGCTCCACCATTTGGCGCAGGTTGGGCTTCTTGTTGCCGGCTTTGATGTCATTGGACGAGAAGTCGCGAATCATGCGCGAGATGCGGCAGAACGAGGGCGTGGCGAGCACGTCGGCGGCGAGCACGTCCATGAGGGCGTCTTCGGTATACGGGATCCATGCGCCGCTATCGAAATCGCGACACAGACGCGCCCCCTCGATGAGCGCGCAGGGATAAAGCTTGATCTCATCGGGCTGATAGGGAGCCTCGGTGACCAGGCTCCGGTAGTCGCACTTGTCGCTTTCCGGCGTTGCGCCCAGCAGGTTGACCATCGCGTGCGCATGAATCTTGAACCCGAAGGCGCGCAGCAACTCGAAGGCGCGCTGGATGCGCTCGATGCGGATGCCGCGATCATTGGAATCAAGAATCTGCTGGTCAAGACTTTGAATTCCCATTTGAATCTTAGTTGCGCCCAACTGCCGGATGAGCGTGAGCGCGTCTGGCGTCACGGCATCAGGACGAGTCTCGATCACCAGGCCAACCACACGATGGCGCGCGGTCTCGTTGGCGTGCTGAAGCTGGACGAGTTCTTCCAGCGTGGCGGATTGCATCTGCGCGGCGCGGACCCATGCATCGCTTTCGCCATAAAGACGAGCGAACGCGCGATTGTAGTTGAGCTCGCCCGTATCGATAGCGCGCTGCTGTTCCGCCGCGAACGCAGCGAACTCTTCGGCGGTCTGCGGGAAGCCGCACTCGCGATAAAACGCTCGACGGGCAGCCACGTACGCCGGAACGCCGGCGTCTCGCTGAGAGTTCGCGTCCGCGCACGTCGCCGCATCGAGAGCAGAAGGGTTATCCGCGAGCATGGGGTTGGCGGCCACGTCCGCTATCGCGCTATCGTTCAGCGCGCGGAACAGCTCGGACACAAACCAGATTTGGTACTCACGCGGATAATCGCTCCACGTGCCGCCCAAAACGATGAGCTCGATCTTGTCGATGGCGTGCCCCATCTGCGACAGCGCCGTCAAGCGCGCGGACACCTGCAAGTAGGGGTCGAACCACGTTTGCTCGGCGCGCTCGCACGCGGGCTCGCCGTGCAGATAGCTCTTGGGCATGCGGATATCATTGGGGCAGTAGCGGCAATCGCTGGAACACGGCCAGGGCTTGGTGATGACCGTAATGGTCGCCACGCCCGACGCCGTGCGCCGCGGCTTCATGCGCAGCACCGCCAGCAGCTTCTCCTCCAGCTCCGGCGTCACTCCCCAGGACGCCCAGCGCTGGGGCTCGTCGCGCTTGACGTGCTGGTAGAACGGCAGCAGACGACGCTTGGCGTAAGCACGCTTGTCCGCGGCGTCGCGTCGCGCCTGGGCGTTGATGATTTTCACCAGCGAGCGATCGTCGACCTCGCGACCGACGGCAAGCTCACTCAGTATGTTCAAAATGATGTCTTCCATGGCAGGAATTGTATCGTAAAGAACGGGGCATCGTCTTGCTCCCCCACCTGTCGACTCGCATATGATTATGTTTGCAATACCGGAGAGGATCGTCCCGCCCCCCTCGCCCTCACCAAACAGAAAGCCCCCTTACATGGACAACGCCACCGCCCAAAACCTTATCGACCTCAACACGCGTTTCTATGCGGAACACGCCGCTTCCTTCTCGGCCACCCGCAGCGCGCCATGGGAAGGCTGGCGGCACGTGGCGGACATCGCGCGCGAGCACTTTGGCGACACGCCCGCCGCGCTCCGAGTCTTCGACCTGGCCTGCGGCAACCTGCGATTCGAGCGCTTCTTGGCAGAGCAGCTTCCGCACACCTCGCTACATGCCACCGCGATCGACAACTGCCCCGCGCTCGCCGCGAACATGAACGAGTTTGCACGCGTCGACTACCACAGCGCAGACATCCTTACCGCCCTTCTCGCCGAGGACGAATATGGTGGCGATGACGCGATCGCAGGTTCCCGGACCTCCGCACTCAACACGGCTTTTCCCCACGTCTCCTGCGATCTTTCCGTCTGCTTTGGCTTCATGCACCATGTGCCAGGCGCAAAGCTTCGCCGGGCAGTGCTCAGCCGGCTCATCGACAGCGTTCGCCCGGGCGGCATCGTCGTTATCTCATTTTGGCAGTTCATGAATGATAAGCGCATCGCTCGCAAAGCAGCGCGCTCCCTCGACCTCGCACTCGCCCAGCCTCCGTTCGCGGGCTTCGCCTCCAGTTCGCTGGAAGAAGGCGACCACCTCCTCGGTTGGCAAGCCGACGATGCGGCCTTTCGCTATTGCCACCATTTCTCAACAGCCGAGATAGACCAGCTTGCGGCATCGGCCTCGCCCCTCGCCGCGCCCATCGACACATTCTCTGCAGACGGATCCAACCACAGCCTAAACCGCTACCTAGTGCTCCAGCGAAACGCTTAAGGGCGGGGCAGCAAACATGCGCCTATGGGGCGTGCCCTCCGCGCAAACGGGGCACGCCCTCTACGTAAGCTGATTTAATTCATGCGGAGCAAGCCCCCGCAGGACTTTTGCACCTTCGCAAGCCTTCAGCATAAGCATGCCTGCGCAGTTCTTGAGGATAATTGCATCCATTTCAAAAAAGTCTTTGTATACCAGCTTGGTAGACATTTCCTACCTGCACCTTCTTACAGACAACAGGGGTGTCCACTCAGCAAAATCCAAAATCGATGCAATTATCCGTCATATCTGCACGCGCCCGGCCAACCCCACCGCTTATACCGGGTACAGCACTGACAAATATACCCCATATGAGGAATAAAAGCCCACGATCAGAGCCCGCTTGCCTCGCCCGCCGCGCTGCTCGCGCAGATAAAGAGCCGCCAACCACCGCAGACCCTGCACAACTCTCAAGCCAAGCGCGGGTATCATGAAACACCTTGCCTACCCGCCAATCCCGCATGAAAAGGAGCAGCCTAATGGGCTCGACCCGCGCCAGAACCCCCAAGAACTTTGTCCTGGACGAGCGCTTGGAGCGCTATCGCGACGCCATCGAGTACATTCCCGCAGCCTACGCTGGCAACTGGGCGCAGGCGTGCTGGCCTCTCGATCCGCATGCGGATAGCACCTCGCCGAGGTCTTTCCGCGAGGTGCGACTCGACCTTGGCTGCGGCAAAGGCAGCTACCTGGTAGCCGCCGCGCAGGCAGAGCCGGACGTCCTTTTCATAGGCATCGACATGCAGCCGGTCTGCATCGCCTACGCCTCCCAGCGCGTGATCGAAGCGGGCATCAAGAACGCGCTGCTCATCCCCGGCAGCGGCGAAAAGCTTTCGCACATGTTCGCCCCCGGTGAGCTCGCCAGCATCACGCTCAACTTCCCCACACCGCACCCCCGCAAACGCGAGGCAGCGCAGCGCCTCACCACCGTGGAACACCTGCTCGACTACCGCAAGCTGCTTGCCCCGGGCGGCACCGTCGTTTTGCGCACGGACAGCGAGCCCCTCTTTGATTACTCGCTGCCGCAGTTCGAGGGTGCGGGCTACACCGTTCAGTGGACCTCGCACGATACGCGCGCCGACCATCCCTCTATCCCCATGAGCGAATATGAGGAGCGACTGGTAGAAGAAGGAGCAACCGTCCACGGCATCTGCGCCCGCCTGGACGAGGAGCCCTCAGGGCAGCAGCTTCAAGCAGCTCAAGAACAGTCCCTCAACAGCCTCTACGACTACATCCCCGAAGACCTCTACGAAGGTGCCTACATTCCCCATGGCATGAACTTCGCGATCACGGCGTTCCGCAACCGCCGCAGGAACCTAGAGGCTCGAAACAGCAGGCAATAGCCCCGTCTGCTGGAACTCGGTTTCAGCTAGTCAGGTTGCCCGCGCCCTTTTCATCAAAGGTTCATTTGTTAACGCGAATCTCGCCTTTGCTGGTTGTTCCAGCGTTCCGGCCAATTTTCAAAACCGTCGGTACTATCGTTCTTCTTTTTGGGAATGATGACAACAGATGTCGCATTTCTATCATCAGTAGCGGCACTGCGACCACCCGTCGCTTCCGTCACATTTCATAAAAAGGAGAAAGCACCATGGACATCAAAAACGTTACCGTAGCCGGCGGTGGAGTGCTCGGCAGCCAAATCGCCTTTCAGTCGGCATATTGCGGCTTCAACGTCACCGTCTGGCTTCGCAGCGAAGGCTCGGTGGGGCGCGCGAAGCCCAAGTTTGAACGACTGCGAACAATTTACCTCAACACCCTTGAAGCCATGAAAACAAACCCACAGGCATACTGCCGCGGGCTCGCCCCCTCCCCCGACATGAGCGCAGAAGAGATCGACCAGCTGAAAGCGCGGGCAGATGCGGCCTTGAACAACATCACCTTCACGCTAAGTTACGAGGACGCCGCGCGCGACTGCGACCTCGTCATCGAGGCGATCGCCGAGAATCCAGATGAGAAGATCGCCTTCTACACCGAGCTCGCAAAGCACCTTCCCGAGAAGACCATCATCGCGACCAACTCGTCGACCATGCTCCCCAGCGCTTTCGCGCAATACACTGGGCGCCCCAAGAAATACCTGGCGCTCCACTTCGCTAACGAGATCTGGCGCAACAACACCGCCGAGGTCATGGGGCATCCAGAAACCAGCAAAGAAGGGTTCGATGAAGTGGTCACATTCGCCCAGGCGATATCGATGATCCCGCTGGAACTCCACAAGGAGCAACCGGGATACATCTTGAACAGCCTGCTTGTCCCCTTCCTCTCCGCTGCAGAAGAACTGCTGGCAACCGGCGTTGCAGACTGCGAAACCATTGACAAAACGTGGATGCTTGCCACCGGCGCCCCGTTAGGGCCGTTCCGCATCCTGGACATCGTCGGCCTCACAACCGCATACAACATCGGCATCATGGATCCACGCTCCAAAGATCCCGGCACCGTTCAAGGCAAGGTCGCCGCCCTCCTCAAAGGCTATATCGATGAGGGCAAAACCGGTGTCAACGCGGGCGAGGGCTTCTACAAATACTAATCCGCACGCACGGACCCAAGCGCGGTCGAGAATAACGGCAGCCAATAGGGCGCGGGCCCACATCCCTACATAACGTGGACAGCAGACCCGCAGTCATCACGGCACCAGCCTCGCGAAGACAAATGCCGCCCAGCAATACCCACATCGGCGTGCAGGGGCGTCAAAAAGCGGGTATACTGGTAGCGATCGGGAGGCGTACGCCCTCCTGGAGCAGGTTATTGTGGGGTAAAACCCGCACGAACAGCCGCTCCTGCCAGGGCGGCTGTTCCCTTTTAGCGAATCCTCCTCCGCGCGGCGGCCCAGATTCGGTACGGTCGCGCCCAAATCCACATCCTTGCGCCAGATTCCAAACATAAGCCCACAAGGCACACGGGCGCACGGAGTTCTTCTGCGAAGCTACCCCGGCAGCGGGCCACGTCCCCGCATCACCGTATAATGGGCAAAACAACACGCGATCTAACGGAGACCCCATGCCAGACAGCCCAGCCATCAACCAAGAGAATTCCTCGTCCGCAAACGCAAGCGCGACCGCAGCGGCGAACGCAAACGCGAGCGACGGCGCGTTCGACGCGCACGCCCCAGGGTCGCTAGGCGCACTGGCTCCCAGCTGGTGGGAACCTACCGACGGCGAGGAGGCGGAGCCCTGGCTCACCGCGGAGGACGCATACGGCCGCTTCCTCGAATGGGTTGAGGCCCGCGGCATCGAGCCCTGGCCGCACCAGGAAGAAGCCCTGTTCGCGCTGGCCGCGGGCAGCAACGTCATCCTGGGCACGCCCACGGGGTCGGGCAAGTCGCTGGTCGCGATCGGCATGATGTTCATGGCCATGGCCACCGGCCAGCGCGGCTACTACACCGCCCCCATCAAGGCGCTGGTGTCCGAGAAGTTCTTCTACCTGGTCGACATCTTTGGACGCGACAACGTCGGAATGATCACCGGCGACTCGCACATCAACACGGACGCCCCCATCATCTGCTGCACGGCGGAGATCCTGGCCAACCAGGCGCTACGCGAGGGCGAGGACACGGACGTGGGCTTTGTCGCCATGGACGAGTTCCACTTCTTCAGCGATCCGGACCGCGGCTGGGCCTGGCAGGTACCGCTGCTCACGCTGCCGCACACCCAGTTCATGCTCATGAGCGCCACGCTGGGCGATATGACCGCCATCTCGCAGGCGCTCGAGCGCCACACCGGTCGCGACGTGGAAACCATCGCCGACGCCCCGCGCCCCGTGCCGCTCTCATACGAATACGTCAAGACCGGTCTCGAGGGCACGGTCGAGCTCGCGCTGCGCCAGGGCGACTCGCCGCTGTACATCGTCCACTTCTCGCAAGACGCCGCGCTGGCGAGCGCCCGGGCGCTGGCGAGCTACGGCGTAGCCACCAAAGAGCAGCGCGAGGCCATCAAGGAAGCCATCAAGGGCGGCCGCTTCACCACGGCGTTTGGCAAGACGCTCAAGCACCTTATCTCCTGCGGCGTGGGCCTTCACCACGCGGGATTGCTGCCGCGCTACCGCCTGTTGGTCGAGAAGCTCGCCCAACAGGGCCTGCTGCCCGTCATCTGCGGTACCGACACCCTGGGCGTGGGCATCAACGTTCCCATCCACACCGTGCTGCTCACCGGCCTCACCAAGTTCGACGGCTACAAGCAGCGCCGCCTGCGGTCGCGCGAGTTTCATCAGATCGCCGGCCGCGCGGGGCGCTCCGGCTTCGATACCGAGGGCGTGGTCATCGCCGAAGCGCCTGAGTACGAGATCGAGAACCACAAGGCCGAGCTCAAGGCCATGGGCGACCCCAAAAAGATGAAGAAGCTCAAAAAGAAGAAGCCGCCGGAGGGCTTTGTCACCTGGAACCAGGGCACCTTCGACCGCCTGATCGAGAGCGCGCCGGAAACCCTCAAGCCCCGCATGCGCATCACCAACTCCATGGTGCTGGCAGAGGTGGAGCAGGGCGGCAACGCCTGGCGCCGCGTCCTCACCTTGATAGAGGACTCCCTTCAGACGGACGAGGAGAAGGAGCGCCTGCGCGCCCGCGCCGCCCAGATTTTCGCGACGTTGATCGATGCCGGCGTGGTGGTGCGCGAGGAGCTGGACGAGAACGGCAAGCCCATCGCCGCCCCGGATTCCCCCGATCAAACGGAAGCGGCCAGCGCACCCACCGACGCGCCCGAGTGGGATTCCGATGCGGACATCGATGCGGACATCGAAGCAGAGCCAGAATCCACCGCTACGAACGATGCCGAGGTCGCCGCCTTCCTGGACGGCGATGCCTCCTACTACCTCACCGTCGACCTGCCGGAAGACTTCGCGCTGGACCAGCCGCTCTCCCCCTTCATGCTCGCCGCGCTGGAACTGCTCGACCCGGAAAGCGAGACCTACGCCTTGGACGTCATCTCCATGGCGGAAGCCACGCTTGAAGACCCCAAGCAGATCCTGCGTGCGCAAGAGCGCCAGGCGCGCGACCGCGCCATGAACGAGATGAAGGCCGAGGGCATCGACTTCGAGGAGCGCGTGGAGAAGCTGCAGGACATCACCTATCCCAAACCACTAGAAGACATGCTCGCCGCGGCCTTTGAACAGTACTGCTCCAAGGTGCCGTGGGCCGGCGACTACGAGCTCTCGCCCAAGAGCGTCCTGCGCGACATGCTGGAGAGCGGCAGCGACTTCAAGGGCTACATCGCCCGCTATAACGTCGCCCGCTGCGAGGGCATCCTGCTGCGCTACCTCACCGAGGCATACCGCACGCTGGACCGCACCATCCCGCACGACAAACGCAACGAAGAGCTCAACGACGTGGTGGCCTGGCTTGGCCTGGTGGTCCGTTCGGTCGACTCCAGCCTGGTGGACGAATGGGAGAACGCCGGCTCTACCTTGGACGCCGCGCCCCCGCGTCCCGCGGACGCCGTCGTCATCGACCGCCGCGGTCTCACCGTGCTGGTGCGCAACACGCTGTTCCAGCGCGTTCGCCTCGCCGCCCGCGGACGAGCCGACCAGCTGGGAGCGCTGGACGAGGATTGGGGTATGGGAGAGCTGCGCTGGCGCCGCGTGCTCGATGCGTTCTTCGAAGCGCATGAAGAGCTGCTCACCGATGCGGATGCCCGCTCCATGGCGTTCCTCTCCATTGACGACTCGGACGAGAAAACCGACCACGTTTGGCACGTTCACCAGGTGTTCAGCGATTCAGACGGCGACCGCGACTTCGGCATCATGGCGGATGTAGACCTGGACGCGACGCAGGATGGTGACGGCATTGTGTTCGCCAACTACCGCGCGGGCGTGATCGAGGACATCGCGGGTTAAAAACGCTTGAAAAAGACGACAAAAAGAGAACGGGGGCGCCATGTGATCAGCTCGACGCATGGCGCCCCCGTTCGGTGTGGTCAATGAACGCCACGAGGCGGGCAAGCCTCGCTTTATACATTGCGAAAACCCGCCGAATCCCGTCCCGCGAGCAACAGGCAGCGCAGAAGCACCGCGAATACGCACAACCAGCTGAAAACAAATCCATCATATGTGCAATATAACTAATACATGTCTCCAATTAAGTACGTGTAAAGCGAACAAATAGACTTCCGCAAGGACCCTTTAACGTTCAAAGCGGACAAGCACGACCTTGTCAAAGGCATGGGTGGCCCCTGCTTACCCGCCTCGTGGCACTCATTGACCACGCCGAATGGGTACGATTTTTTAGCGCCGTTTTCACCTGCATAAACATCCACATTTCAGGCTCATTCATGCATAACATGCTCCCCGAGGCCTTCCAGGCAAACCTGAATCGCAATCCCCTGCTCAACGCACAGCGCAGCGCGCCCGCCCTCGCGCCGCGAACCATCCCGACAGCAGCCGCCAGGCGGGAACGGCGTAGAGATAGATCGCCAGCGCCATGCTCGCTGCAACGGGCGCGCCCATGGACGCCAGCGGGACCGCCCCGGCGATGGACCACGGCACCAATCCCGCCACCAGCACCACGGAATCTTCCAGGTCAAGGGCATGGTCGCTGGCGTTCTGGTCGAGATCGCTGCACAGCTGGTGCGCCAGCATGATCGCCAACGTCTGGTTGCAAGAAATGATCGCCGTAAACACAGACGTCGTTAGCGTAACCCCGTAAGGAGAAAGCCGCCGCGACATCCTCCGCACCACGCGGTCGATGCCCGCCAACAGCGGCGTCTCCTTAAAAATGCCCGCATACGCGGATGTGATGCAGACGATCTGCACCGCATCGAGCATTGAAACCAGCCCGCCGCCGGAAAGCGCCCGCACCTGCGGCAACGGAGCCACGTATCCCAAGATTGCCGTGCGAGCTACGTCCGCCATGGTCATGTCCTGAACCGCCAGGCACAATGGAACCGAAGAGGCGATGCCCGCTCCTATGACCACCAGGATATCAACGCGCATCAAGGCCAGGGCGAACACGATCACCGGCGGCAGCAGAACCACGGGCCCCACGGCAAATGCGCTCGCCAGCGAAGCGGCCATATCGCCCGCCTCGCCACTCGCGGGGATAAGCAGCCCCAGCGCGAAGTACGCGACGCACGTCAATACAAAGGGAACCGCCGCGCTCTTGACCATGCGCTTCAGATTGTTGTAGAAATCCGTGCCGGTAAGATCGGCAACCAAAAGAGCGCTGGTAGAGATGGGCGAGCAACGGTCTCCAAAAAACGCCCCGGAAAGCGCCGCCCCGCCCGCCGCGAAAAGCGGTACGCCCATGGCACCCGCCATCGAGATGCAGATGGATCCCACCGTCGCGGCCGTGCCAAACGAGGTCCCCGTCAAAACGGAAACAAGGCAGTTGAGCAGAAAAGTCGCCAACAAAAACACGCCAGGGCTGATGAGCGGCACGGCGTAGTACACGATGGCGGGGATCACGCCGGCCGCGCGCCATAGCCCCGTGAGCACTCCTATCAGCGCCAGCATGCCCAGGATCTTAGCGATGGGGGTGATGCCCTCCCAACACATGCGGGTAACACGCCGCACCGAACCGCTCCATCGCCACGCATAGATGCAAAACGCCGCCAATCCAACAAGCAGCGCGCACACGGTCGGCACTCCGGTAAAGATCGCGCCCACCAAGGCTGCGCAGAATATCCCTAGAGTCACAAGTTCCATAAACAGCTCCCCTCGCACAATTTAGGATACGCGCGGGCAAGGGGTTTGGCTACGGGTATGCCCATAGGCAAAGAAGCGCAACCGGTGTTCAACAGTTGGAGACACTTGTTACTTTTTATAGAAACCAGTTGGTATTTTTTAGTAAAAACCAGCATTTACCAGCAATTATATTTAATACCGTTCACCGATTGGCAAGAAAGACTCTGGGATTATTCTCATAATTGCAGCTCGTCCAGAAAAACGAACAAGGCGCCTTCCCTGTAGCTGCAGATATTGTTTATACGACATGTGTACACGTTCTCAGAACCTGTTCGAACGAACATGAGTAACCATACACCGTCCCAAACCGCACACCGACTCGCCGCCCATGGCAAAAATCGCGCTCCCGAAAATAGGGAAATCTCGCACATTCGAGAATCCCGCGTGAAACAACGCATCGAGAGGGGCACTATGAGCCATCGCTACGTGAAGGGGTCGGCCGTCGCAATCGGCGCATGCACCTGGGCGCTCGCCGCGTCCCTCACCGCACCCGCAGTCGTCTTCGCCACGCCGGCGAACCTGGCACAGGATAAACCGGTCACCGTGAGCAACGCGTTCGCAACCCTGCCGGCCAAAAACCTCACGGACTCCGACAAAGCGTCGCGCTGGTCGGCGGAGCAGGCGCCTGCCCAGTGGGCCTACGTCGACCTGGAGGGCGAGAAGACGTTCGACACCTTTGAGGTTACCTGGGAAAACGACGCGGAGCACGCCGTCGACTTCAACATATACGTATCCAATTCGACCTCGCAGGACGGCTGGGGCAAACCCGTCAAACGCATCACGGGCAACAAAGAGCGCGTGTCCAAAGTCAAGCTGGACTCCCTCGCAACCGGTCGCTACGTAAAGCTCGAGATTACCAAGGTCTCACACTACCAAAATGTCAGCGCCTGCGATTTCACCATCATGAACTCCGCGGACGACGACGGCTCGCAGCAGGCGCAGGACCCCGCAGCCAACGTCGCCCTCAAGATGACCGGCGTCTCAGACAGCAAGGAGGCGGACACCCTAGGGCCAAACAATCTCTTTGACGGCAAGGTCGATAAGCGCGAATCCCGCTGGTCAAGCGCTTCCGCTAGCGAGAGCGCCTGCCCCACCACCCCGCACTGGGTCTACGTCGACTTGGGCCAGACGCGCGACGTCAAGACCGTGCGGCTGTTCTGGGAGCAGCGCAAGGCCAAGGGCTACAAGATTCAGCTGGCGCAAGACGGCGCGGACCTCAACCAGGAGAGCAGCTGGGTAGACGCCTACACCAACAACGACCACCCCGTCGCAAAGACGGAGACCATCACCCTGGGCGACACCGCGAAGCAGGCCCGCTACGTGCGCCTCTACATCAACGGCAGCACCTATAGCGACCCGGACGGCGGCACCGCCTGGGGCACCGTCTCGCTCTACGAGATGGAGGTCTACGGAGGCGAGCCGGCCACAAGCATGGGCGACATGCTCTCGGGCATCACCGTCAACGGGGAAATCGACCCCGCCAAGAACTTCACCGACCAGATCACCCTGCCCAAGCACGAGGGCTACCAGGTCACCTACAACGGCACGGACTACGAGCAGGTCATCGATGCGGACGGCACCATTTACCAGCCCATCGTGGACACCAAGGTCAAGGCGTCCTTCAAGGTGGTGAACGAGAAGACCAAGGCGTACTCCTTCCGCGAGGTCGAGGTCACCGTGCCCGGCTCCATGAAGGGCAGCGAGCAGGGCGAGGCCGCTCCGGTCATCCTTCCCGAGTTGCGTGAATGGAAGGGCGGCACGGGTCGATTCACCGCCTTTGCCCGCGTCACCTACAAGGACGCCTCCCTTAAAGAGATGGCCGAGCAGTTCGCCTCCGACTACCGCGCGCTCACCGGCCGCGGCATAGAGGTCGCCAAGGCGGACGCCGCGCAGGCCGGAGACGTCTTCTTCACCCTGGGCGCGGACAAGAAGCGCGGCCTTAAAGAGGAGGGCTACCTCATCGAGGCCACCTCGGACAAGATCACCGTCAGCGCAGAGGCCGTGGCAGGCGCCAACTGGGGCTCCAAAACCATCCTGCAAAGCGTCAAGCAGACCGGCGACTTCCCCTGCGGCACCGCACGCGACTACCCGCTGCACAAAGTCCGCGGCTTCATCCTAGACGTGGGCCGCAAGACGTTCACCATCGAGTGGCTGCGCCAGCTCACCGACCAGATGTCCTGGTACAAGATGAACGACCTGCAGATCCACCTCAACGACAACCTCATCCCGCTCGAGCAGCTCAAAGACCCCATGCAGGCCTACTCCGCCTTCCGCCTGGAATCGGACGTCAAGGCCGGCGAGGGCAAGAACCAGGCGGACCTTACCGCTAAGGACGTGTGGTACACCAAGAAGGACTTCAAGGCCTACATCGAGCACTCGCGCGCGCTGGGCGTGAACATCATCCCAGAGATCGATACCCCCGCCCACTCGCTCGCCCTCACCAAGGTGCGCCCGGACCTGCGCCACGGCACCACCGGTCGCGCAACCGACCATCTGGACCTCAAGAACCAGTACGACGAGAGCCTGTCGTTTGTCCAGGGCATCTTTGACGAGTACGTGCAGGGCGGCGATGCGGCCGTCTTCGCGGACGCGGACGTGATCCACATCGGCGCGGACGAGTACAACGCAGACGGCAACGCCTACCGTCGCTTTGTGAACGATATGTTCACGTACGCGGAGGACAACGGCAAGACCGCCCGCGTATGGGGCTCGCTCTCGGAGATCAAGGGCGACGTGGCGGTCAAGGGCGTCTCCGAAACCGGCAAGCGTCGCCAGATGAACCTATGGAATCCCGGCTGGGCGGACATGAAATCCATGTACGACCTTGGCTTCGAGCTGATCGACTGCCAGGACGGCGTGTTCTACATAGTTCCCAACGCCGGCTACTACTATGACTACCTCAACCAGAACTCCTGCTACAACGACAAGGTCAACGAGATCAGCGGCTTCGAGATCCCTGCCGGCGACCCGCAGATCTCCGGCGGCGCCTTCGCCGTATGGAACGACATGTGCGACTTCCAAGAAAACGGCATGAGCGAGTACGACATCTACCGCCGCATCGACGGCGCGCTGGGCCTGTTCGCCGCCAACACCTGGGGCAAGACCGGCGCCGTCGACATCGCCGCCGCGCAAGAGCGCGTGAAGCAGCTGGGCGACGCCCCCTCCACCAACTTTGGCTACGAGCAAAAGGCCAGCCAGCAAGGCTCGATCGCCCATCTCACCATGGATTCTTTGGACGATGCATCCGGCCAGAAGCACGCCCTGGGCAAGATGGAGAACGCCGAGCTTGAGAGCGTCGACGGGCGCCAGGCACTGCATCTCAACGGCGGCAAGTCCTTTGCCAAGGTAGATGGCATCGAGACCGCCGGTCTGGGCAACAGTCTGCGCGTCAAGGTCAAGCGCACGGACAATTCCAAGGACGAGCAGGTGCTGTTCGAGTCCCCCTACGGCAAGATCATGGCCGTCTAGGAGAAAACCGGCAAAGTGGGCATCACCCGCGAGAACCGCGCGTACTCCTTCAACTACGCCCTGCCCGCCAACCAGTGGGTTGAGCTCGAGTTCAAAAACGAGTTCGAGAAGACCCATCTGTACGTGGACGGCAAACTGGTCGACACCATCGGCACCAATACGCGCGCCCAGATCAAGGCCACCTGCATGCTGCCCGTAGGCACCGTTGGCAGCGAATCCGGCAACGCGTTCGCGGGTTATGTGGACGATATCCGCCTGGGCACCGCTAAAGACTTCAACTCCACCATGCCCTTGGACCACGCCGTGGTGAAGGCGAACCTGCTGGCCTCCAAGAACTCCGCCATCAAGGGCGATGCGGAGCTGCAGGGTATGCTGTCCCAGGCTGCAGAGATCTTCCGCCAGTACGACCCGTCGGCAGACGCCATCGCCGATCTCGCCGCAAAGATCGAGGCCAAGCTGGACGCCGCAGGCTACAAGAAGGCCGACTACGGCCGCATCGACGCCTACCTCGCCATCATCCCCGCCGACCTCTCCGAGTACGAGGACGCCGGTGCGCGCGCCGTCGCGATTGTTCGCGACAGCATCGTCCGCAACATGAGCGCCTCGCAGCAGGATGTTGTGGACAACTATGAGAAATCTCTGGTCAGCGCCCTGGACGAGCTCAAGCTCAAGCCCGTCGCCGACCTCAGCGTGGTGGACCCCGCCCTGCTGAAGGCAACCGCGGACTGCGAGAACGGCGACGGCAAGGCGGCAAGCGCGCTGGACGGCAACACCGGCAGCATCTGGCATTCGCGCTACAGCCCGGACAAGTGCACGGGACAGCACCACATCACCCTAAGCTCGGAGCAGCCGCTGGGCGTGGACGGCATTGTCTACACCCCGCGCCAAACCGGCACCAACGGCGACCTTAAGAAGTACGAGGTCCACGTCTCCGCCGACGGCAAGACCTTCAAGAAGGTCGCGGACGGAACCATCAAGGACCTCACCCGCGATCCCTACCCCATCAGCTTCGAGCGCCAGGCCAACGTCCGCGCCGTCAAGCTGGTCTATGTTGAGGGCGAGGGCGGCTTTGCGTCAGCAGCGGAGCTTCGCCTGCACGACGCCAACGCCGTTGCGGACACCGCAGCACTGAAAGCGCAAATCACCGCGGCGGAGGCCGTCAAGCAGGGAGAAGGCACAGCAGCGTTCTCGTCCCAAACCTATGGCGCGCTGACCTCGAAGATCGCCGAGGCCAAGGCACTTGCCCAGGGCTCCCCCACCATCAACGACGCCAACGCCATGAGGTTGTCGCTCATGGAGGCAATCCTCAACCTTCGCCTTGAGGGAGCGCCGGCGCCCACGCCCGATCCCGAACCCCAGCCGCCCGTGACCCCGCAGCCGCCCGCCAAGGACGATATCGAGATCCCCGCGCACCCCGGTGGCAAGGTGGAGGTGAGCCCCAAGAATCCGGATGCGGGCGATAAGGTCACCGTTTGCCCCAAGCCGCAGGCGGGCAAGGAGGTCCGCAGCATCTCCGTCACGGACAAGGACGGCAACAAGGTCGAGGTCCACAAGAACGAGAAGGGTGAGTTTGAGTTCACCATGCCCCAGGGTGACGTGGAGGTGAATGTGGTCTTTGGCTGCGACGGTGGCGATCTATGCGAAACCCACAAGTTTGCCGACATCGACGCGAGCCAGTGGTACCACGACCCCATCGACTGGGCACTTGAGAAGGGCTACCTGCGCGGCTACGAAGGAACTAACCTGATGGGTCCAAGCGACACCACCAGCCGCGCGCAATTTGTCGCCATGCTGGCACGCGCCGCCGGCGCCGACAACGGCAAGCTGGACGGCAAAGGCGGTACATTTGGCGACGTCAACGCCGACGACTGGTTTGCGGGCGTGGTCGCCTGGGGTGCCGAGAACGGCATTGTCAGCGGCTACGACGGCACCAATGACTTTGGCCCCGACCACGCGGTCACGCGCGAGCAGGTGGCGGTGTTCTTGATGCGCTTTGCCCAGAAGAACGGCGTCGACACCTCGGGCCGTGGCGACCTGTCCAAGTTCCCCGATGCCGGCAAGGTATCCGATTTCGCCGGCACCGCCATGAAATGGGCTGTTGAGGAGGGCTTTATCAAGGGCCTGGACTCCGGTGAGCTCAAGCCCGGCGACGTGGCTTCCCGCGCTGAAGTCGCAACCATATTGATGCGCTACTTCGAGGCGCAGGAACAGGCGCAGTAGCAGCCCCGGGAATCGCGGCCCCAAAGCCAGCGACTCCAAAGCCAGCGGCCCCAAAGCCAGCGACTCCACAACCCGCATAGCAACCCCGTACGACAGGGCGCCCCGCTTGCACGTTCGCAGGCGGGGCGCCTTCTTTGTTGGCGGCTGGCATGCGGGGCCGGCCATGGCGAGCAGGCGTCACCGTTCCACATTGACCTCTATGCTGCCGGTGGAGACAGCGCGCACGGCGAGTTTGAGTAAGTTATCGTAGCCGGTTTTTGCAAGCAGCTCGGAAATGTGGCGCTTTACGGTGCCCTCGCTCATGTATAGCGCCGCGGCGATCTCCTTGCGGCTTTTCGCCTGGCAGGTAAGGTAGAGGATCTTGAGCTCAAGGTCGTCCAGCATCTCAATCTCGGGCGCATCCATGCGGCGCGAGGAGGGAAACGTCGAGTACCCCTCAACCGTGGAGCGAATAACCGCCAGCAGCTCAGCAGTGCCCACGTTTTTGTAGATAAAGCTGTCTGCACAGGCGTCGCGCGCCTGGCGCACAAAGGTAACGTCCGACATCCCCGTCATGATAACGGTCCTCATGTGCGGGTAAGACTCCTTGATCTTTTTGGCGGCGATGATACCGCTGGAATTGTTCTCCGTGCACACGTCCAGCAACGCCACGTCAACCTGGTTGTTCTCAATGTGGGCGAGGACCTCCGCAGCGTCCGCAAGCGATGCCACCACGCGCATATCCGGCTCGCGGTCTATGGCTGCAACCAGCGAATCCCTCAACATCGTTTGGTCCTCTACCACAACAACGCGAATCTGATCCATCGCTATCCCCTCTTGCTCCCATACGATCCAAGCAATTCTAGGCTGCCTCAAGCGGTGCCGGATCTTCCGGGCACCGGGCCATTTAGATGCTTGGGCACGCGGGCACGCACGGTAAACTGCGGTTCGCGCTCAACCGTCAGCGCACCACCCACCTCTTCGATCGCCTTGCTCATACCCGGTATGCCCGCGCCCAGCACAAACCCCTCTTTAAGGGGCGCTCCGTTATCGACAACGCTCAGCGTCCAGCACCCTTGCAAGCACGCTTCGCCCGCACCCGCCGCGCCAACGCATGCGGCGTAATCCAGCTCCACATGCACGCGGGTCGCATGGGCATGCCGAACAGCATTGGTCGCTGCCTCGCGCACCACGCGCACAAACGCGTCGGCCACGTCCTCGCGCGGGGGCAAGCACCCGTCAAGCGCAATCTCCACGCCAATCAATCCAAACGCATCGACCACAGATGAAAGGTCCGCCGCCGGGTCAACGTGCTCGCGCAGGACAAGGTCATCCATAATGCTATCGACAATCTCCCGCAATTCCACCAGGTGCTCGCGAGAAAGCGCGCTGTCTTCCAAGGCGCGGTGGAGAATGGACAGGCGCTGGCCTATGACGTCGTGAACGCGGGCGCGCATATGGGCAAGGGCAGTGAGCTCCGCCGTGGCATCCACCATCGCCAGCGACTCGCGCAGAGCGCCCTCCATCGATGCAAGCTCCGCGTTCGCCGCATCAAGCTCGTCATTAAGCTCCACAAGCTCCGTTACGTCTGCGGCCATCACGCGCTGGCAGCGTTGGCGGCCCAGCTTTACCTCGTCAAACGTCAACTGCCATACCGCGCCGGCATCCGTTCTCACCCACGCCTGACCCGCAGGCACAACGGTGCCACCCAGCAGAGCCCGGCGTGCCTCGCGGGCATCCCTTAACACGCCGTGATGGCCCAAATCGTCCAAAAGGGCGCGCATGGCGTTGTTGGCAATCAAGATTCTCCCGGCGGAATCATGGCACAAAATGCCCTCGGACACGGTGTTGACCACGTCCGCAAAAGAGAAGCGCGTGGCAAGCTCGCCGGTGCGCTGGTAGTCCATCACAACCACGGCAAGCGAGCGAAACACCATGAACGCCGCGGCAACGGCGGCGGCATAGGGCCACGCGGGCCCCAGCACAGTCACAACGGGCGGCAGCCACAGCGCCATCGCCCCAAGCTCCAGCACCATAACGGGACGGCGCGCGGCAACCGCCAGCACCGCGCCGCAGACAACCGGCACAGCGTTAACCCAGGCAGCGGTGATTGCCGGAACGTAGAACAACTTGGACCACAGGGCCACCTGCACGTAGTGGTCGCACGCCTCGCGTAAAACCATCGATGCGAACACAAGGTGCAGCATCAGCAAGAGTTCGTAAGCAAAAGCGCGAGCAAAAAAGCCGCCCCGGCGCCAAAACGCTTGCGTAAACAGGTGCATGCCCTGGCAGGCAGTCGAAAGCAGACACGCCAGCGACAGCAGCATCAGCGATACGTCGTTAAACTGCTGGTACAACGTCTCCATCGCCTACGCCCCCTTTCTTACAACCACCACCAGCACCAGCATGCCGTCGCTTCCCGTAAGGCGGTAGGCGACGTCGCGAGCATCCAACATAGCGCGCAGCTCCTGTACCTCTTCGGAGTCGATCAGGCTGCGCTGCTCCCCGGTCGAAAGAGTCAGGCGCATCTCAACCGCCCCGTCGCTGTAATCAGAAAAGTAGATCATCAACACGGGATCCGCGCAGTACAGCGAGGCTATGGCAAAGTCATACAAGCAGTCATACAGCACGCTCACCACATCGATGGGCAGGATCTCGCCCGTCTCTACCAGCGCGCCACAATCCACGCCCGCCGTCTGCAGGTCGCTCACCAGTTCGCCCACAATAAGCTGGAGCTTTTCACGCTCAAAGTCGGCATCGCCGCGGCGGGCCAGCACAATGCCACCCTTGCGCTTGCAGTATGAGACCAGCATCTTGGCAAGCGTTAGGCGCGAAATGGCCTCGTGCTCGGGCAGGCCTTCTGCCTGGGCCAAAAGCTCGCGCGCCTTGCCCAGCGCCTCTGAGATGGAACGGTCCACCTCGTCATACAGTTCCTTCTCACTTTCCTGCTTGCGAAGGCGCTCGCGCATAAGGCGCTCCTGCTCAAGCAAAATGCAACTTGCCCGCAAGGCACGGTGCCGCTGCTCTAACGCAAGCCGGCGCTGCGATATCGCAGAAACGTCCTCTGTTACCAGCACAACGCCGCCGGACACCCGCTGCGCGCGATACACCACATCTGACGTCGCGCTCGACGTAAGGCGCACCGGACCGCCCGTGCACGCCTGCACGCACGCGCGCCCCTGCGCGGTAACGGGGCTCGCCTTTTCCGTATACAGCATGGGATCCACCGCGCGATCAAGGGGACGAGAATACACTTTGACGTCTATGGGCAGCGTCTCAAACAGCCGTCCATAATGAGCGAAAGACGGAATAAGACCGAGGTCAAAGCACAGCTCAAGCGCAACGCAAACAAACCAGGTGTAGCTCAAGGCAAAGTTACCAGAGAAAAAGAAAGGGACCCTAAACACGTACGCCAACCCATAGATCACCGCGAGAGCACAGATAAACGCCACCACAAAGATGGTTCCGCGCAGCTGGCGGCGCGCGTTGGTGAACAACAGCCCAAAGAACAGCAGGAACTGCCCCACCATCATGGCGTACACGGCGTAATAGGCCGGTGCGTACTGGTAGTTGCCGCCCCAATTGGGATCGGCCCGGTCAAACCGAAACACGGCATAGTGAAAACCGTTGGTTAGCACCACCAGCAGCAACAACACATCAAGCAAAAACAGCACCCGCTTAGAGCGGATCACCGCAGGGCGATCGTCCACGCCGGCGGCGCGCAGAGCGGCAAACAGGCATAGCATGGGAATAAAGAGTAGCGGAACGTAGAAGCAGTACCACAGGGCTTCGGTCAACACGTCCCATCGCACCGCGTACTTAAGGATCACCATCGCCATCCAGGCGGCAAACAGGTTGAAGCACCACATCATGTACCGGCGAACACGCGGATCAAAGCAGCGCCAGCAAGAGAACGGGCCCCATACGGAGAGCGCCGCCACCGTCGCGATCATATAGGGCAGCGTGTTGTACTTATGCGCGGGGCGAAGCAGCTCGCGCTCGCCCTCACGCCAGGTAGCGGGGTCCACAACCAGCTGGGACAGCGTCACCAGCGCAAGCAATGCCAGCGCGGCCACCAGGCACGCAGCAAGCACCTGCCATTTCTGAGCGCTGCGAACGCGGATACCCGCGCGACGCACCGCCATTGCAATCTTAGACATGCTGGCACCTCCCCCGGCACCAAAGCCAACCTAGCGCGGCGCCCCGCCTACCCGCGGCGCCCCATCTACTCCATTATACGAAAGCGGCCTATCAAAACATGGGACACAAGGCGCACGTTTAGCCCCAAGCGTTGGCCCTGGGGGCATGTTTCGCACAGAGCCGTGGCCATACATTCAAAGCGACAACATAGGCGGCATCGCCCAAGAGAAGGGATCGCCATGGGACTCTTTGGAAGCCTTTTCGAAAAGAAATCGTGCGACATCTGCGGCAAAGAGCTGGGGCTTCTTGGTAAGCGCAAGCTTGAGGACGGCTACCTTTGCAAGGATTGCGCGGCGCGCCTCTCCCCGTTTTTTAGCGAGCGCCGCCGCTCGACGGTGAGCGAGATCGAGGCCCAGCTGGCCTATCGCGAGCACAACAAGGAGCGCGTAGAGGCATTCAACCCCACCCGCACGCTTGGTCAGGGCACGCGCGTCCTTATCGACGATGACGCCCACGCCTTTGCCGTCACCTCCGCAGGCTCTAGCTGGCGCGCCGCAAACCCGGACATCATCGACTTTTCCCAAATCACCGGCTGCGCGGTGGACGTGCGCGAAACCAAGACCGAGATCGAGCGCGAGCTGGCAGACGGCACGCGCGAAAGCTACAACCCTCCGCGCTATGACATCGACTACGACATCTACTTGATCATCCAGGTGAATTCGCCCTATTTTGACGAAATCAACGTCAAGGCAAACACCGCGCGGATCGAACGCCAGGGCTCGCCGGATTACCGCGAGGCAGAGCAGATTGCAAACCAGATATGCGATGCGCTTTTGAGCGCCCGCGACCAAACACGTGACGAGGCCGTCGCCGCGGCGGCGCCCCAAACCGCCAGGACCTGCCCCTTCTGTGGCGCCACCACGTTTCCAGACGCATCCGGGCGTTGCGAATACTGCGGCGGCGCCATGGGCCCGCTTTAGATTCGGACGAGTCACGGCTGCAAGGGGCAGCGCGCACGGCAGGCACGCGCATGGCAATCACCCGCAATCGATATAGGAGGGTATCATGGGACTTCTCAAAGCCGGCGCCGGGGCGGTAGGCGGTGTTCTCGCCGACCAATGGCGCGAATTCTTTTACTGCGACGCGCTCGATGCCAACACGCTCGCCGCCAAGGGGCAAAAGCGCACCTCTTCGCGCGGGCGCAGCTCTAACACCAAGGGCGAGGACAACATCATCTCTAACGGATCGGTCATCGCGGTCAACGAAGGCCAGTGCATGATTATTGTGGAGCAAGGCGCGGTGGTCGAGGTTTGCGCCGAGCCCGGCGAGTTTGTCTTTGAGAACTCCAGCGAGCCCAGCGTGTTTGCGGGCAACTTGGGCGAGAGCATAAAGCAGTCATTCGAAACCCTGGGGCGTCGCTTTACCTTTGGCGGAGACACGGGTCGTGACCAGCGCATCTACTTCTTCAACACCAAGGAGATCATAGGCAACAAATACGGCACCGCATCCCCCGTGCCCTTCCGCGTGGTCGACAAGAACATTGGCCTAGACGTGGATATCGCGGTTCGCTGCAACGGCGAGTACTCCTACCGCCTTACCGACCCGCTGCTGTTCTACAAAAACGTATGCGGCAACGTGGAAGACGTCTTCACCCGCGACCAGATTGACTCGCAGCTTAAAAGCGAGCTGCTCACCGCGCTGCAACCCGCGTTTGCCAAGATCTCTGAGATGGGCATTCGCTACAGCGCCGTGCCGGGCCACACAATGGAGCTTTCGCACGCGCTGAACGAGGTGCTGTCTGGGTCTTGGGCCAACACGCGCGGCATCAAGGTGGAAGCATTTGGCGTGAACACCATCGCCGCCTCGCCCGAGGACGAGGCCATGATCAAAGAGCTGCAAAAGGCTGCGGTCATGCGCGACCCCACCATGGCAGCGGCAAATTTGGCAGCGGCGCAAAGCGACGCCATGCGCGCGGCGGCAGCAAACGAGGGCGGCGCCATGGCAGGCTTTATGGGCATGGGCCTGACAGGCATGGCAGGCGGCATGAACGCCGGCAACCTCTTCCAGATGGGTGCCTCCCAACAGCCTGCCGGCGCGGCGCCGTCCTCGCCCTCGCCCCCATCCAACGCCACGCCCGATACCGCGGCAAAAGCAGATGGCATGACGGCAAGCGCGGCGACAAGCGGCTGGACGTGCAGCTGCGGCGCCGCCAACACCGGTAAGTTCTGCATGGAGTGCGGCAAACCGCACCCATAAGGAAAAATCGTCCAAAGATAGGAGGACACCATGAAACGTCACAAACTCGCAGCGATGCTGGTCGCGGCCCTCGCGCTCTGCTTTGCCCTTGTTGGCTGCGGAGGCGCAGGTGGCGGCGGAGCTGATCCCACCAAGACCTTCTTGGGCACCTGGGACCTTGCCGAGGCCAGCGATGCCACCGAGGACGACATCGCCATGATGAAGGCGTTTGGCATCTACTGCTACCTTGATTTTATGGAAGACGACAAAGTGCAGCTCAACCTTATGGGCGAGCCACTGGAGGGAACCTGGGAGGCCAAGAGCGCAACAGAATGCTCCGTCACCCTGGAAGGCGAAACCGTAACCGCCACCTTGAAGGACGACTTGCTGACCATGGAGCAGGACGGCGAGAAGCTCTCGTTCAAAAAGCTGAGCGATGAGGACGCCGAACAGCTCAAGAACGACGCCAACGCCAGCCTGGGCAACCTTATGGCAGGCGGCGATGATGACGAGGAAACCGTGGAGGAGATTGGGCAACAGCTGGTCTCTGACGACATCTGCACCATCGACGTTGTGAACAAGAAGACCGACTGGGCGGGAGACCCCGGCTTCACCCTCAAGATTACCAACAACAGCGACAAGTCCATCAGTATCAGCCCGCAGTGGGGCAGCTTCTCCGTCAACGGGGGCATGACCGATCCAAGCCTGTACGAGACCATCAAGCCGGGCGCGTACGTAGAGACCTTCCTGTGGTTTGACCAGACAGACGTCGCGGACCTTGCATCCCTCACCACCGTCGAGGGAACGCTTGAGGTCTCTGACGCCGACACCTATGACACCCTTGCAACCTACCCCTTTAGCATGTAACGCATTTGGCACAAACCTTGGCGCTCGGCCGCACGGGGCCGTCGCGCACAGGCCCGCACGCCATCTCCCACTTTTGACCCGTCCTGCCCCGCCCATCGACCCCAAAGGATGCGCCCCATGAACAAGAGCATCGCCTCCGTTTCGCTCGCCCTCGCCATCGCCCTTGCCGCACCCGTCGCCATCACCGGGTGCGGCAACCAGGCGCCCGCAGGGTCCAGCAACCCCGGATCCGCCCCCGTCGCCGCAAAGGAGCCCCAAAAGAAGGCGGAGCCCGGCGTTGTGGAGATAGACCAGCTCAAGGCGGGCCTTAAGTACTCCAAGGAAACCTGGGGAGCAACGTATGAGAGCCTTGTCGATGCTTTTGGCAACGAGGGCGCACCGTATGATAAAGAAGATTGGGACGAGGATTACGAGTACTACGAGTGGATGACGGAAGACAGTTCCGATAGCGTCCTTATCACATTCCGTATTGAGGACGACGGCACGCGTGCCAAGAGCGGGGTCTCTTGGTCGGGCGATGAGATAAAGGCGTACAACGAGACGTTGTAGGCGCTGCGGACCACTAGTGAAAGAGGGCTCGGGTTGATTCCCGGGCCCTCTTTTGTTGCGCAGGTTGTGCGATCGGCGGGAGCGAAGGACAGGCACTTGCTAAAAACGCTGACGCCAGACCGCCCCCGGCCGCGGCTCGACCGTTAGTCCTTATCCTCAGAACTCTCGACCTTCACGCGCGTCACGCTGGTGTATGTAAACGTGTCAGATTCCTCGTCCAAATCAAAGGTCTCGCTCTGCATAAAGGCATTTGCCTGCGTGGCCTCGTTGGCCGTCTTCATCTGGGAGTAGAACACCAGGCAAACAAACCCCGCCACCAAAACGGGGATACCGTACTGCGCGGCGATTCGCAGCTCTGCATCGTCCGCCAAAAGATCGAGCCCCATAATGGCGGCGGTCACAACAGCAAGCGCCACCGCGAACACGCCCGCAAACCATGCGATGACCTTGAACGCGGACACCGGCAGATCTCCCACCAACTTGCCCGTCTGACCGTTCATGGCGAACAGGAAGCCCTTGCCCCTCCACGAGGTGTAGAGCATCCAAACGGGCAGCAAGCAGTATTCCGCACCCTGCCACGCAACCGCGGCATCGCAGCTTTGGGTTGTGACGGAATCGTAGCCTTCGACGGTGTCGCGAAGCGCCTGCTCCATGCTCGACGCCATGCGGCACTCGGCGCGCTGATGACAGGTCTCCTGGTCCTGGTCAAAGCGGTCCGCGGCAAAACCGGGCAGGTACGCCATGGAGAACGGCGCCAAGTCGCTGTAGTCAAACGGCTCGATGGCATCCATGTGGGCGTCCGGCATTTTGGACGAGCCATCCACCGGCACGCGCGCAAAGGACATCTCGCCGGCGCGGAACACGTCGTAGTGATCGGTCTCCGTCACCTCGTCATCGCCGTCGCGATACGTGCGCGAGCGCGTTGCCTCAAAGGTTGCGCTGGCGGCAACGTCTGCGTCGAACAGCCAAAACGGCACGTAGACGCCCTGCACCTTCTCAATGCGGTTTGTGGCGGCAAACGCGTTGGGCAAAAACTTCTTGCCCTTGTAATACGCGGCGAGCGCGGACGTGGCGGCCTGCTTGTCCAACTTAAAGGGAATGAGCAGATCCGGCTTGAATTCGTCCACCAGCACGCCCGGCGCAACCGCCTGGTTGCCGCAATACGGACATTGGGTAATTGCCGCGGTTTGGTCACATACAAGTTCCGCCGCACAAGACGAACACGTATACGTGCGCATGGGCGTTGCTGACGTAGACTGGCCTGCGTTCGCCAGCGTGCCGTCCGCGGGCGCCGCGATGCCCGCCGCCGTCTCTGTGGCGTCCGCCGCCGTTCCGTCAGCCGACGCGGCGCCCACAGCGGCCGCATCCGCGCGTGCAAGGCGATCGGCATACTCTGCCTCCATCTGCGCAACCGTGAACGACGAACCGCAGTGGTCGCACTCCAGGCGGCCGGTGTCAGCAGAGAACCTCAGCGCTCCCCCGCATGATGGACATTGGTAGTTTGTCGACTCGATAGCCATTGCGCCTCCTTTGCACCATGGCGAGCTTTCACACGCTGCTCGCACCCCCATGGTGCTGGCGTCGTCGGCGCACGCCCAGTGACCCAGGGCCCTCAATGGCAAAGCCGGGCGCGCCTTGCGTCCCAATTGCGCACGCGATGCTGAGAGCGACCCGCGGCAAGCACGCTGCCTTGGCAAGCGGGGCCCCTCAACCCGCGGCTAACAAAAGGTACGTCGCGGCAGCGAGCCCCTCCCTATATTCGAGCCATCGATACAAAGGAGGAGCCCATGACGTCCACTACCGCAGCCACAGCCACGGCCCCCGCCGCAGCCCCCGCCACCGCCGCCGCCAACGCCCTGCGAGACTTCACCCGCAAATGGCTGCCGCGCTTTAGGGACAGCCGCCAAAACCTGCACCAGCTGCTGGATACGGGCGAGTTTCGCGCCGACTGCGCCGCGCTTGGATATTTGGACGATGCAGGCGAGGCCTTCGACGCCACGTACCCCGGCGCCTTCGACAACCTGGAGGAGCTGGACTGGCATCTGCCCGCCGTCACGGACGCCTCGCTTCTGGGATCGGCCGTCATGTCAAAATGGGATCAGGTGTCGCACCTGGTGAGCCATCATTTCTGGGCGACGGACAAGGCCCGCTGCAAAGCCGCGGGGCACGAGGTGCGCCTGTGGTTCATCCTAGCGCTCGAGCGCCTGGCGCAGCTCGCGGGCGAGAACTCGTCCGCGCCGCTGACCTGCCAGCCCACCGCGCTCTACCTTATATCGAGCACGCACGACCACAGCCGGCAGCCCTCGCGCAGCCCCCTTGTGCACCAGCGGTTGGAACTCCATAAAAATGGAGACTGCCGCCTGGTCGATCATTATTTGGACGAATACGGGCGCAACTGCATCTCATCCGACTCCTACATCTCCATCTCGAAGGACGAAGCCGCCCGCTTGCTCGATGAAGCGTCTGACTGGATGGGATGCCATTGCTGCAACGTGTACGAATCGAATAGCGGCACATGGACGCTGATTATCGAGGACGAGGAAGGGCGCAGCCACTACGCCTTTGGCGCGCTGGCGATGCTCGATAATCGCCTGGCGCATCTGTCCAACTCGCTGCGACGAGTCCTGCAGCGCCCGGACCTTCTGGCGTGCTCCCTGTAGAGAACGCCTCCGTCGCGTCCCCAAGCACTCGATAAAGCGCCTTTGCCCTACGAGAAAAACGGGCAGCCACTACCCAGACATGCCGAATTTTGCTTACAGACCGCGCATCCGCGAACGGGCTCGGATTCCACAAGCCTAGTGTGCAGTTGGTCGTTGAACCAGGACGACGCCACGCGGACGGCAATGCGGGAATCGCGCTTGCAGCACCGCGGCGCACCGGCGTCCGCGATCGCGGCGAGGATCTGCGCCACCATGCGCTGGCCTTCGCCCCAACCCTCTTTCTTAAGCGGGGCGTTACCAGACAAGATGGCGAACGCCATGCCGCACGATGCAGCGGCGCCGCACACGCCCCATTTGGCGCACGCGGCGCCGGGCACGCAGGAAGCACGGTCGAACAGCTCGTCCAACGCATCCCCAAGCTCGCCCTTGCCCACAGCCCTCCAAGAACATGCAAGCAGCGCCGCTCCCACCAGTGCATGGTGAGCCGGACCAAATGCCGGGCAGTTCTCGTCCGCCATCAAACGTTCAAGCAGCTCGCCAGCGTCAGCGCCTGCACCCTCCTCAAGCCACGCAAAACAAGCGCTCTTAACCCAATCCAAAGATGCATCTGCCATGGTTGCACTCCCCTCTTGGCGCCCAGAGCCTTGCTCCGCGGCGCCCGTAGTCATATTGATGCACATCAATATGTATTATATAGACAGATATCTATATAATGGACGAGAATCACGCACCCGCCTGGAGGACCAATGAGCACTTTCGCACCGCTTAGCGTCGCCTTTATCTGCACGCACAACGCCTGTCGCAGCCAGATGGCGCAGGCCTTGGCCCACGCGCTTGCTCCAAACGAAATCGACGCCCGTTCCGCAGGCACGCACCCTGCCCGCGCAGTCAACCCAGATGCCGTGCGCCTTTTGCAGCAGCGCGGCGTAGACACTTCCGCGCTGGCACCTAAGCCCCTTGAGGAGATTCCGCCCGTAGACATGGTGGTCACCATGGGTTGCGGCGTGCAATGCCCCACCCTGCTCGCTCGCTGGCACGAGGACTGGGGGTTGGAAGATCCCACGGGAGAGCCAGACCAGCAGTTTGTCGCCGTAATGGATCAAATCAAGATGAAGATCGAATACCTAAGGCGGCGCGTCATAGCGGGATGTTTTGACGAGGTTCGGCTCGCCGCCAACCTTAAGACGCTGGGAGACCCCAATCGCCTTCGCATCACAGCCATGCTCTCGCACTCGGATGAGCTATGCGCTTGCAAGCTGCTGGAGGAACTGGACATATCGCAGCCTACCCTCTCTCACCATATGGCCGCGCTTCGCGATATGGGACTTGTATCCGCACGCAAAGACGGCCGCTGGATGCGCTACAGCTTGGATAAGGAGCTGCTTGGCACCATAGGCGCGTGCCTTGGCAGATAGCCCCTGTGGACGCGGGGGCACCTGGCGCGTCACCGCGCTAGCCGCCGGTCGTCCCAGACGCGTCTCATCGTCCACATAATTAAGTGCTATCATTGTCAACGTACATATCAGCATCAACGCTTATTTAACGTGGTAGCGATTGGTGGTGCGGCAATGGGTAACGATGCGTATATCCCCATGGGAGATGCGGCACGGGCGCTGGGCGTGACCAAGCCGCGAATCTCGCAATTGCTTTCATCAGGCGAGCTAACGGGGTCGCTTGTTGGCGGCAGGCGGATGATCGATGGCGAATCGATCGAACGCTACCTTGCGGGCAAAGCCGCCGCGGTGGAGTTCGACGCATCGCGAACCTTTGTCCTTATGTCTGCCGACCATGAGGTTGCAGTGGTGCGCCATGACCCGCGGAAAGATAACCCCCTGGTTGTTCGCGAGATCCTGGACGCGCCGCGCATGCCCCTTGGCACCGTCACCTCCGGCGGCAAGGCGAAACCCCGAAACGTCACGGACTGGTGGGGACACAGGTCCGTTCCTGCCTCTCGTCCAGGGCTGCTCGCCCGCCTTGGCCAAATCGAGATCACTGATTTCTCCCTGCTGCCCCTCAACAACATGGCGCTCTCGCTCTCGGACTGTTATTGGCTGCGGCCCGCCACCAATGAGACCCTACAGTGGAGCGACGTCAACTATTTTGACAACAACTTTGTCCAGTCAAACCTTATGGCGTGGGATAACTGGCTCAGTGCGGTGGGGCTCGATTCGCCCGACAACACGTCTGAGGGCGAGCTGCCAAAGCGCTGGGTTATCCGCGATGGCGTGCGTTGCCTTGCCAAAGGCTGCACGGGCGATGACCAGCGACCGTTTAACGAGGTCGTAGCGACCGCCCTGTACCGCCGCCTGCTGCAGCCGGACGAATACGCTCCCTACACCCTTGCGCACATCCAAGACGGCCCCTTGTGCCTATGCCCCAATTTCTTGGGCGAGCGCGAGGAGTACGTTCCGGCGGCGCTTGTTCGCGGCGACCTTTCTTCCATGCGCGGGGCCACAACGTACGATCGCCTGGTCCGCTTTGCGGAGCGCCACGCATGCGATGCCGCTAACATGCACCGTGCGCTGTCGCAGATGATCGTATGCGACGCAATCCTTGCGAACACGGACCGGCATTGGCGCAACTTTGGCTTTATCCGCTCGGTCGACACGCTGCAGATGCGCCCCGCGCCTCTTTTCGACTCCGGCAACTCGCTGTGGTACAACAAGACGCCGCAGCAGGTAGAGCGAAACGACTGGACGTTTCAAAGCAGGCCGTTTGACCCCAATCCCGCGCACCAGCTGGCGCTTGCCAACGACCTTTCATGGTATGACCCCACCGCTTTTGATCACGCTGCTTTATCCGGTTTTGTGGACGAGGCGGTCGAGATTCTCTCGCACAGCAAGCACGCAGCCGCAAACGGACGGCTTGACTACATTGCGCGCGGACTTCAAAAGCGTGTGGACGAAGTATCCGCCGTGGTGGAGACACTACGGTTTGTCCACCAAGAATAAATAAAACCACCCCAGCTAAATCTATGAATAGCATTCAATACGAACGTCTGTTCTGGTATTATAAGAACAGACGTTCGTTTACAATAATAGTCCGCAATAATGTTATCTTATATGATAATATAGGGGGTAGGAAGGCATGGATGTTATCTACTATGAAGACTCAGCAGGAAAAGTACCCGTAAGAGATTTCATCGACTGTCTGGAACCGAAGATGAAAGCGAAGGTATTTGCGCGTTTATCGCTCCTAGAAACCTACGGTGCGAGACTGCCGATGCCCTATGCCAAGCACGTAGGCGATGGAATTTATGAATTGAGAACACCGCAGGGTTCTAACATCACTAGACTTCTTTACTTCTTTTTCTCTGGCGACCGAGCAATCGTAACAAATGGCTTCTTAAAAAAGACAATGCGAACTCCCAGAAGGGAAATTGAAAAAGCAAAAAAGATGAGAAGCGATTGGAAGGAGAGGCATGAATAGCTATAGAGCGCATCTCGAACAATCTCTTGAAGACCCTGAATTCCGCGCCGAATGGGCGGCTCAAGAAACACAGCGAGAGGTAATGGCGAGCATTGTTGAAGCGCGGATCGCGCAGGGGCTTAGCCAGAAAGAGCTTGCAGACAGATGCGGAATGAAGGCGGCAAACCTCTGCCGACTCGAAAATGGCAACGGCAATCCGTCGATTTCAACGCTTGCCAAAATCGCCCACGGCTTGGGGAAGAAGCTCCAGATCACATTCGTTTAAGAATCTGCAGAAAGGGCGGGCGGATAATCGAGCGGAGAAGGCTGTCCGATTCCTGGAGGGACAAATAGCGGGCCCGGGTCGAAAAACCCGAGCCCGCAAGGCCGCGTCTCTCGCCACGATCTTCTCATATTAAATGAAAGGGGCACCCAACGTATCAGGTGCCCAGATATGCCAACCATAAGCCGGCGCATCTCATTTCAACTCAAATTGTAAGGTCGATAAAGCCAGACATAATGCCGTGCTTAGCTCTTCGCAATAAAGACAAGCGTCGACTACTCGAACTCAGTAGGTAAAAGTGGACTTCCGTGCGCATTCGTCTACGCGATCTAATCACGTCTCCCATCAACCGAAATCGGTCGAACTTCATGCGTCCAATCTGAACTCAAGCTACTATTGAGTGATTTTGCCGCATGCGGCATTTTTTCTCAATAGAATGGACCGTGCGTTGTGGTCAGCGCGCATTAAATGGGGCTCCCCGTGAAGCCACGGAGAACCCCTTAGAAGTGAGGCGGTTTTATCCTGTATTACTCGAACTCGATCGTTCCGCAAGGCTTGGGCGTGAGGTCGTACAGGACGCGGCAAATGCCCGGAACCTCGGAGGCGATGCGGTCGCCGATCTTCTTGAGCAGCGCCCAGTCGAGCTCGGGGACCTCGGCGGTCATGGCGTCGACGGTGTTGACGGCGCGGATGAACGCCGGCCACTCGTAGAGGCGCTTGCCGTCCTTCACGCCGGTGACGCGGAAGTCGGGCACGGAGACAAAGTACTGCCAAACCTTGCCCTCGAGACCGGCTGCGGCGAACTCCTCGCGCAGGATGGCGTCGGCCTCGCGCAGGGCCTCCAGGCGGTCGCGGGTGATGGCGCCCAAGCAGCGCACGCCCAGGCCGGGGCCGGGGAACGGCTGGCGCTCGACCATGTTCTCGGGCAAGCCCAGCTCGCGACCCACCATGCGGACCTCGTCCTTATACAGCAGGCGAACGGGCTCGCACAGCTCGAACTGCAGGTCGTCGGGCAGGCCGCCAACGTTGTGGTGCGCCTTGACGCCGTCGGACTCGAGGATGTCGGGGTAGATGGTGCCCTGTGCCAGGAAGCTCACCTGGTCGTCCACCTTGCGGGCCTCTTCCTCAAAGACGCGGATGAACTCGGCGCCGATGATCTTGCGCTTGGTCTCGGGCTCGGCAACGCCGTCCAGAAGATCCAAGAAGCGGTCGGTGGCGTCGACGTAGACTAGGTTGGCGTCCAGCTGGTTCTTGAAGACGTCGACAACCTGCTCGCTCTCGCCCTTGCGCATAAGGCCGTGGTTGACGTGCACGCAGATCAGCTGCTTGCCAACCGCCTTGATCAGCAGGGCCGCGACAACGGAGCTGTCCACGCCGCCGGAAAGGGCGAGCAGCACGTTCTTGTCGCCGATCTGCTCACGGCAAGCGGCAACCTGCTCGTCGATAAACGTGCGAGCAAGCTCCGGGGTGGTGATGCGAACCATGTCGTCAGGACGCTTGTTGGGATCCATCTGGACTCCTCCCATGTGTAAGTGCATATACCAATCTAAAAGTATATAGGATTCGCAGCAGCTTAGGCGCAGCAAGCAGGGGCTATCAGGCACCGGATTAGCAACGCTTGATTAGCAGCCCAAGATCAGTAGCCCCAAATCAGCGGCACAGATTAGCGGCTATCCCAGATTCACGGTATAGAGCGGCTTGTAGGTCGCCCCTTCTTGCGAGAGCTCGCTTTTATAGAGCGTCACGCTGTTGGAAGAGCTTTCTGCTGGAAAGACTAGATCGGACAGCGCCTGCGGAAGCACGCGTGCTCGTCGAGCCAGCGTCACGTGCGGATCGAACGCTTTCTCGTCATATGAAACCCCCTGTGCTCGCAGCTCCTCGCGAACCGCCATGGCGAGATTCATAAGGTCGCGCCCGTGCGCCAGCTTAAGCAACAAAGTCGCGTCGACCGGCTTGCCGTAGATCCCCAGGCCGTCCGGCACCAACCGGATCGCGGCGGCATGAGCGCACGCGGTGTCCAAAACGTCCATAACACGGCGCGCCTCCGCCTCGCCAATCTCGCCCAAAAACGCAAGCGTCACATGGTAGGTGGAACGCGCAACAAAACGTCCGCGCACCATAGAAGAAAGCTGTCGAGATAAATCGGCAACCTGTTCGATTAGCTCATTGGACAGATCTAGGGCTATAAAAGTTCTCATGCTTACTCCCCCACCGCAACGGAGCGATCGCAAGCCGATCATGCGATATCGCCGTTGCATTCCACCAGGTTGTACCCGTTGTGCGCAACATGGCGCGACGCGCCCGCAAGCGCACGGCGGCATTCTGCCAACGGCGCCATGCGCAGCCGCGCGCCCATCGGGATATCATTTGTTAATAGTAAGCCATACTTAACTTATTGCGATGTTTTTGAGAATGAGTATCAATATGAGTCTAAGCAAGCCCCATTCTCCGCATAATGAAAATCGTACCAAGTGCGGTTGCCCGGAGAGGGCCCACAGGGACTGGGCGCCCGCACTATCGCCTGCGACCGAATGGAGAAGGTCATGAAGTTTGTATGCCCCGTTTGCGGTTACGTTGAGGAGTTCGACGGCGAGGAGCTGCCCGCCGATTTCAAGTGCCCCCAGTGCGGCGTTTCCGGCGACCGCTTCATCAAGCAGAGCGACACCGAGATGACCTGGGCTGCCGAGCACGTCATCGGCGTTGGCAAGCTCCCCGAGGTCTCCGAGGACATCGTTAACGACCTGCGCGCCAACTTTGAGGGCGAGTGCACCGAGGTTGGTATGTACCTGGCCATGGCTCGCGTTGCTCATCGCGAGGGCTATCCCGAGATCGGCCTGTACTGGGAGAAGGCCGCTTACGAGGAGGCCGAGCACGCTTCCAAGTTCGCTGAGCTCCTGGGCGAGGTCGTAACCGACTCCACCAAGAAGAACCTCGAGATGCGCGTTGAGGCCGAGAACGGCGCTACCGCTGGCAAGACCGACCTGGCCAAGCGCGCCAAGGCTGCCGGCCTGGACGCCATCCACGACACCGTTCACGAGATGGCTCGTGACGAGGCTCGCCACGGCAAGGCTTTCGCTGGCCTGCTCAAGCGCTACTTCGGCTAGGCCACAACGGACACACTGGTCATCCGGCTCCGTAGCACGCATTCTAGCTGCTAGACATACGGGACGGCTCGCATATGCGGGTCGTCCCGTATTTTATTTAGATGGACGTTCAGGGCCTGTCCCCCAATACCCGGCAAAACCAACGCGGCCGCCTGCAGGATTATCCTTTGCAGGCGGCCGCGTTTTCTATGCAAGCTGTCGTAGTCCTATAGGGCATTTATCTCAATCCGCGGTGCGCACACCAGAGTCGCACGCGCCGGACATGCACCGCGAAGCGCTACACCTCGTAGCTGTCCGCGGGATCCGGCTCCGCGCCGTCCGCCGCCTCAATCGACACGCCGTTGCGGGCAGCTTCTTCCGCCGCGGTACGTGCTTCGTCAAACTTCGCCTTCATGGTCTTGTTGTGCCAAGTGAGTTTGCGAATGGTCAGCTCCTCTGCCTTGTTGTTGGCCAGGCGCAGGTTGTTCTCAGAAGAAAGCAGAGCCTCCTTGGTCTTTTGCAGGTGCGAGATGGTCTTGTCGATCTCATCGATCGCTGTCTGGAACTTCCTGCTCGCCAGGTCGTAGTTGCGAGCAAAGCCGGTCTTGAACTCCTCCATCTTGGCCTCAAAGTTGGTCACGTCGATGTTCTGGCGGCGCGCCAGCTCAAGCTCCTGCTTGTAGGTAAGCGAGTTCATGGCGGCGTTGCGCAGCAGCGTGATCATGGGGATGAAGAACTGCGGACGAATCACGTACATCTTGGGATAGCGGTAGCTCACGTCCACAATGCCCGCGTTATACAGCTCGCTTTCCGGTTCAAGCAGCGTCACCAGCACCGCGTACTCGCAGCCCTTCTGCGTGCGGTCGTGGTCGAGCTTCTTAAAGAAGTCCTCGTTCTTGTGCTTGGTGGCCGTGGTGTCGTTCTCGTTTTTCATCTCGAACATAATCGAGATAATCTCGTTGCCGTCCTCGTCGCACTCGCGGAAGATGAAGTCGCCCTTGGTGCCCTCGGACGCGTCGTTGTCCTTCTCAAAGTACGCGTTGGGAAACGCCGTCATGCGCAGGCGGTTGAACTCGGTCTCGCAGTGCTGCTCCAGGGTCTCGCCCACCATCTTGGTAGAGAGGCGCGCCTTCATGTCGCGCAGGCGCTCGATCTCCTCGTCCTTAAAGCGGACGATTTCCGCGTTGGCCTTGCGGGTCTGCTCCAACTCAAGCTCATGGGCGGCCTGCACTTGCTGGCGCTCGGAATCGCGCACGGCCTGCTCGCGGGCAAGGGCCGCCCGGGCGTCGTCGCGCTCGCGCTCGACCGCGGCGACGGCCTGCATGCGGGCAATCTCCGCCGCACCCTTTTGAGACTCCAGCTTGGATTTTAGGTCCGCCACTTCTTGTTTGGACGAGGATATCTGCTCTTGCATGGCCTGCTGCGCCTGGGAGCGAGCCGCCTCCACGGCAAGGTCGCGCTGGCTTGCCGCCGCATCCAGCTGCGCCTTGAGCTGGACTGCCTGGGAGGTCGCCTGCTGCAGCTGTTCCTGCAGCGTACGGCGCTCCTGCTCTGCCTGGGTGCGTAGGCGCTCGGCCTCCGCTGCCGCCTGCTCGCGGGACTCCTCGCGCAGGCGGGCCTGCTCGATCTGTGCCTGGTTGTCGCGCTGGGCAAGCTGCGCCTTGAGCTCGTCCACCTGATGCTGCAGCTCCGCCGCCGTCTTCTGCGATTCCGCGCGGGCCTGCGCCGCAGCCTGCTCGCTGGCAAGCGCTCGCTCCCCCACCGCCGCCTCAAGCTTGGCGGTGAGCTCGGCCACCTGAGCATCGCGCTGGGCGGCCACCTGCGCCAACTCCGCGTCGCGCTGCGCCAAGTTCTGCTGCAACGTAGCCTCCGCGTCCGCGCGGGCAAGCTGCAGCGCCTGCTCCTTCTCGCGGGCAAGCATCTGCATGCGCTCGGAAAGCTCGTCCGCAAACTCCTGGTCGCGAATCTGCTTCACAATGTCGGCGTACCCGGTCTCATCAACCTGAAAAACCGTTCCGCACTTTGGGCACTTGATCTCATTCATATGCGCTCCCGCCTCTACTGCCTGGCGACCGATCCAAAGTGCTGCCGAGCTGGATTGCCGGGCCTTCAAACCGATGGGCCTTTAAACGCTTTCAACTATACCCGCTCGTGCGGACATAATTTGCACCGAACAGGGATGCGCCGCGGCGCCGCGGGATTCCCATCGGGGATTCCTATCGGCGTCTGCGCCTAGTTCACTTCCCAATAGATAGTGCTATCGGAAGTGAAAGCTCATTCACTTCCGATACATAAGCCGGAAACGAAGCGAAAGGGAACGCCGCGAGCGCCGGGCACGGAACCCGTCCTGCCCGCTTGCGCGCGACGGGACGGTGGACCCTAGCGCGCGTCCTTCACGAAGATGGCGACGCGCAGCTGCTTCCATGGCTCGTTCTCCGGGGCGACCTGCATCACACGGCACTCGAAGATGGACGCGTGGCCGTAGTGGAAGAGCACCGAGAGCAGGCCGTTTTGATCAGCGGGGACGTAGCCCAGCATCTCGCCGCGCCCCTTGATGGCGATAGCCTGCGAATCGTACGGATTGTCCGGCTGCGCCTCAAGAGTGAGCTCATCGCCGGTCTTGAGCTGCGAGAGCACCAGTGCGCCCTCGTGATGCTGAAAACCTGCGACGTAGAAGTTCATAAGGTTGCGTGACGGCTCGTACATGATGGCTCCCCTTCTTCTTGAGAGCGCGGCCGCTCCTGCCGTGCCGCGCTGGGGCACCGCATGAACCAGATGCCCCCGTGTGTTGAGAACACCATACGCGTTCATGCGGACACGGTTTTGAGCGGCGTGGTTCACCGGATCGCCCGGGCCCGCTCACACAGCGCCTACTCGTCCAGAGCCTACTCGTCCCGCGCTTACTCGCCGCGCTCCATCAGCCGACGCTCGCGGTCGGAATCCGGCACAGGGTCCACGCCCTTAAAGAACGCAAGGATCTCGTCGCGGCTCACGGGGCAGTAGTTGTTGGCGTCCACTCCCACGTCGTAGCGCAAAATGCCCAAGTCGCGGTTGCGCTGGTTGTACTCCGGCTTGGCATGGATGTGCCCGTGCAGGTGGATGGCATGGCGCCACTTGCCGTTCCAGCTGAGCATGGGGTAATGCAGCATGCACATGCGCTGGCCGTGGCACATACCGGGCTTGAGCTCCGCGTAATCCAGCACCTCGCTAAACACCGGCGGATGCCCGGGCTCGCCCCACCCCTTGTCGTGGTTGCCGCGCACCAGGATCACCTTGCGGCAGTTGATGCGGCGCCGCAGTGCGTACGCCTGCTCGACCGTGATGCGGTACGAGAAGTCGCCCAGCACGTAGAGCGTGTCCGTCATGCTCACGCGGTCGTTGATGTTGGCGATAAGCTGCGAGTTCATGCGGTCTATGGACGAGAACGGGCGGTCGGCAGCCGGAATGATATTGGCATGCCCAAAGTGCGTATCAGCGGTGAACCAGATCATAAGAAAGCTATCCCCCATATTCCCATAGCAATCTAGCCAGCCCCATTCTCTACCAAGATGTAAAGCAGCTTCATCAACTATTGGTGTCCAATTTCAATTATCGGCATTAAAGCAAAACAAGCGGGCGTCCCAACCAGAACGCCCGCCCTCACCAAGCAACAAAGCCAGGAACTCTATCCTATAGCCTCAAGAACCGCATCGACAATCTTCTTGGTGTTCATCATTCCAAAGTCCTGGGGAGGAATGATGTAGATGGGAATATCCCCAGCAGTTTTCGCAAGCTCTTCGGCCATATACTTAACATGCGGACCAAGTAGAATCGCCTGCATGCCGTCCATTGCCGACTCGGCCTCAGCAATGGGAAACACCTTTACTTCAACGTCCAAGCCACGTCCACGGGCCTCTTCCTCAAGCTTCGCACCCAGAATACTTGTCGTCATGCCTGCAAAGCAGCATAGCATCCATTTCATATTGACCAACCCTTTCTGAGTTACGCGACTTCCGCCTGCGCGGGAGCCTCGGCCTGCTCTTCTTCTACCTTCTTCTTTTCATATGCCTTGAAGAATGGGTAGTAGACGAGGCCGTTAAGAATTATGAGTCCAATTATAAAGACGAGCGCCTTGACATCCATGGTCGACAGCAACGCTCCGATAGGCGCGGGAACGTTCCAGCCAGGATAAGCAAACGTATGGTTGATGATGCCAAGATCCATTACCAAGAACGTAAGGCCCGCATTGAGAACCATGTTGAGAATAGAGGGAACGAACATCAGCGGGTTATACATAACGGGCAGGCCGAAAATAATGGGCTCGTTAACTCCAAAGAGCGTGGGGATGATACCGAGCTTGCCGATGGTGCTGATCTGCTTAGAACGGCTCCTCAAGGTGAGCAACGCCAGGGCAAGGGTTGCCCCGTTGCCGCCGATGGTAATGAAATACCACACAAAGGGAGGGGTGACCGTGCAAGGCAGGGCCGTAGCGGCGGCACCCGCGGCATAAGCCGCCATATTCGCATCAAGGTTGGCATAAAGGAACGGATCGAGAGGACTTGTAAGAACGGAATCGTGGATTCCGAACCAGAAGAACAAAGGCATCAGGAAAGCAATGAGCATGATACCAGCGGGGCTGTCGACCGCACCAACCAGAGGAGAAACAATCGTCGCGATGAGATTGGCGAACGGCGCCGCAGTCAACTTAATAGCGGCGGTGCTGATAAGGGAAACAGCGAGGAGGCATAGCGCAGCGGGCACAAGATGAGCCATAGACTCGCCAAGAGCGGGAGGTACGGCGCCGGGCAGATTGATGCGGCCAACGTTGCGTTCCGAAAGGAACTTGAAAAGCTCGACCGTGGCAACAGACATAACGATGGCGCAGAACAATCCAGCGCCGCCGATAAAGTCCGTCATGAGGGCGCCCTCGGTACTGATAAATCCCGTGGCAATGAAGGAGGCGGCGCTAAGCGCAACGGGAAGGTACGAGTTCATCTTGTAGTGACGTGACAGGAAAAACGCCAGTCCCACGGAAACCCAAAGCGCGAGACATCCGGTTGTGATGGTGTTGATGATAGTAAAGGGAAACGCCAGAAAATCGGCAACCGCCTGCCATCCCTGCATGAAGGATTGCGCGATGCCCGGATCCATGGTCGTGTAGTCCATGGGCGGCGTAACGATAACCAACGCCATGGACCCTATCGTCATAAACGGAATAAGCGTCAGGAACGTATTCTGAATCGCCTGGATATAGCGGTTTGCGCCGAGTCGGCCAGCAACAGGAGCAACGTGGCGCTCGATAAACTCGGTAAACTTTTCCATGTCCTATACCTCCTGAGACTCGATAAAATCGCGGTACCAGTAGTAGCTGTCCTTGGGAATGCGCTTATTTCCGTTCTCGTAATCGATGTACACAAGCCCATAGCGCTTCGCGTAGCCGTTGATCCAGCTGTAGAGATCCATCGTTGACCAGACAAAGTAACCGCGTACATCAACCCCTTCCTTCATGGCTTCCAGCATCCACTCGGCAAAGCCCTTTTGGAACTCGATGCGATACGGGTCATGTACCGTGCCGTCTTCCTCGAGAACGTCTTTGTAACCAATACCGTTTTCCGTAATGATGAAAAACGTTTCCGGGTAAAGCTCGTGCAAACGGACGAGAAGGTTGTACAGGGACTTTGGGTAGAGCTCCATATCCCAATCATTGGTTGGCATCGAATCATCGCGGTCGATTTCGAACCAATTCTTGACAACGGCCTCCTGGCGGTCGCCCTTCTTGCCGGTATTGCTCGCCTTAAGGCAGGTCTCGCCGGTTGTATAGGGCTTAACAAGGTAGCGTGCGTATGCGTTCACGCCAAGGTAGTCAACCGTTCCGGCACGGAAGATGTCGTCGTCCCCGGGAAGCGCGTAATCACGGTTGCACCCATCCGCTACGATCTTATCCACAAACTCTTGGGGCATCTTTCCCAGCACGCACGTATCATTGACGCAGCGATTGTAGAAAAGCTCGGCGTTAACAGCGGCTTCCCTGTATTCATCATTGTCGACGAGCGTCTCGATAGAATAGGAATCGCTCACAAGACCGATATTCCCCTGATAACCTCCTCCGCGAAAAGCGCGGACCACCATCGCGCTACCAAGCAAGATGTGATACATGGCGCACCAGCGACGACTGAGATCTTGAACGTTGGGAGGATAGTTGCCCACGGCGTAGCAGCACTGGGTCTCGTAATTGGGCTCGTTCACCGTCGCCCAATAGCGGACACGGTCGCCGAAGCAATCGAAGCAGACTTTCGCATATGCCTCAAACGCCTTGCAGGTTTCGCGGTTCTCCCAACCGCCCCGCTCAAAAAGCGTTTGAGGCAGATCGTAGTGGTACAGGGTAACGAGCGGGGTCACGCCATGAGCCAGGCAGCGGTCGATCACACGGTTGTAGAACGCAACGCCTTCCTCGCTAACTGCGCCGATGCCATCGGGAATGATGCGCGACCAGGCGATTGAGAATCGGTATGCGTTCTGGCCGCCAGCAGCCAACATTTCTATATCTTCTTCGTAGCGATGATAGTGATCACAGGAGACGTCCGCAGTCACGGGGTTGACCACGTTTTTCTCGCTATGGCAAAAGGCATCCCAATTAGAAAGCCCCTTCCCGCCTTCCCGCCACGCGCCCTCGCATTGATAGGCGGCGGTGGCGCTTCCCCACATGAAATCAGTCTTCATGGCGCATCTCCTTATAGACGCTGATGAATTCACGTGCCATACGCCCAAGAAGGGCGGTCGTCATCAAATGGTCCTGAGCGTGCATGAGAAGGATGCTGAAGGCGATGTCCTCCCCCGCCACCTCGGCGCGCAGCAGGTCGGTCTGCGCTTCGTGCGCCTCGACAATCGCCTTATCGCCAAGTTCGAGCTTCTCGTTCGCCTCCTCGTAAGACCCTCTTTTCGCGCACGTGATAGCCTCGTAAAAATAGGCTGAGGCTTCACCTGCATGCGCGACAAGCTGAAACGACATCGACTGAAGTTCTTCCTTGTTCATACCACTCCTTCCAAAGCGCGATGAACCCTGCATGGCCCAAGGATAGAAACCAGTTGCGGCCGTTTCCACTTTGGAGTTGCGGCATGCGCCGCAATATTAGATTTGAAGATTGTTTTAAGATTTTGCAGCATATTTAACTACGTCTATTCGTTTGCTCTTTGGACATGGAGGGGCACATGCAGCGATTAACCCGTCGACAGGCAGCCTTGCTGCAACATATCGCCGCATCCGATTATCCCGTCACCGGCAAATCGCTCGCGATCTCGCTGGATTGCTCGGTCCGCACCGTTCAATCTGAAGTGGCTCGAATCAACATCAATGAGAAAGTCATTCAAAGTACCAACCGAGGCTATATCGCCCCCTCTCGAGACGCGGTCTCCAAGCTTCTCGATGCACCCAATGAGGAGGGCGCTTCAACAGAATGGCTTATTTTGAAACTCATCTCAAAGAACGACGGCGCCCTCGGCGTCGATGATATAGCCGAAAAACTCTACATGAGCTCTTCGTCGGTAGAGCGCGAAATCAAAAATGTGCGAAGAATAGTCGAGGCACACAGCCTAAAGCTAGTGCGCAAACAGGGATCCCTGAGCATCGAAGGCAACGAGCATGACAAGCGTTCTCTTATTGGATCCCTCGTCTCCCAAGAAGCCGTTAACTCCATGTCGAGATACGGCGGCCTTTCGGAGTACTTTGACGACATGGATATTAGCCGCGTACGCACCTGCACGCTGTCGGTAATTGAAAATCAAGGCCACCAGATTAAGCAAGGCTATGCCCAAAACCTCATTACCTCGATCGCCGTGGCCCTTTACCGCATGCGACACGGTCTGCACGTGCCAGACCCGGCATGCGAGCTATCCGATCGCGATGCCGAGAGAAGTATCGCCAGCGAGCTATGCAGCATGTACGCGCGCCACCATGACGTCGCCCCAACACAAGGAGATATAGACTATCTGGCGACCCTTCTTATCGGTCAGGTTGAATCGCGAAAGCCCCATGACGACGCCCCCTCTCAAGGAAAATCCCTACAGGTTCTAGAAGGCGTCCGCTCGATTGTTGAAGACGTGTTTGGCTCGTATCAGCTTGAAATTGATTCAGAGCAAGCGCTGCGCAACTTCTCGGTCCACGTGCAAGCGCTTATCGAAAGGCGCGAGGAAGCCCAAATCAAAGACACCGATGCCCTAGAGAACATTAAGCTCAACTGCCCGTTTATCTACGAGCTTTCCGTACTTATCGCCTGGCGAATAAGCGAGATGTTTGGCGTGATAGTCTCCGATGGTGAAGTAGGGTTCATCTGCATCCACGTTGGCATGCTCCTGCTGTCCACCCTTGAAAATGATAAAGTCCGCATTCTCCTCGCATGCGATCATTATCAAGGGATATCACAACGAATTCGCGAAGCGCTTGATCGTCGATATCAAGACGTAGCGCTTCTAGCCGAAATCGACATAGAAGGGCTCCGTTCTATCGATTCGGAAGCAGACGTAATCATCACAACGAGGAAATCCCTTTGCAAATCCAGCGGCTCTGTATTGATTTCCCCATTCTTTACCGCAGACGACCAGGTCCGCGTTGAGCGCATCATTGACGCTGCGGTTCAGAACAGAAAAAACTCCCGCCAACGGGCTCTTCTTGAGCCGTTTTTCACAGACGGACTGTTCTTATCAACCGACGAACCGATGGAACGAGACAACCTCATCCGCAAAATGGGAACCCTGCTCCAACAAGAAGGCGTAGTAGACGATGAGTTCATTGACCTCGTTTTGAAGCGCGAAGAGCTTTCTTCAACATGCATGTTCGACCTGTTCGCCATCCCCCATTCAGTCGAAATGAACGCCAAGAGAACCATGGTGTGCGTGGCACTTTGCCATAAAGGAGTCGCATGGAACGGTCCTACAATCAAGTTGGCGCTGATGATAGCTGTTTGCCATGATGACCGCCGTCGATTCCTTGAAGTGTTCGACACAATCGTAAAAGCCTGCTCCGATCGGGAACGAAGTGACAGATTGTCTAAATCGACTTCGCTCCAGGAATTCTTGGACATACTAGTCAACGGCCCTACATCCGTCGAGTAGCCCTTTAGTTGGACGGCACCCAACAACATATTCTAATGCCGAAGGCAAGTTCGACCTGCGCCCGAACGATTGAGCCCCACCGCACGCTATACCAAGTGAATCCTGAACCAAACACTCAGCATCAGGATGGCGTTGGCTAGCAGATAGCACACAAGACAAAGCTAAGGCTCAAAAGAACAACGAATCCCGCTCTTTAATTGAAGCACAATCCATGCCCGGATAGATGAACACCGGTCACGCTCCGCTACCCTTTGCCAGACAAAAGATATATTCTCGATCCAAACAGACGCTGCAATAAATGACTCACCTTGAGGAGGCAATTCATGACACGCAGAAACTGGACTATCCAAGAGACGCGGGCGGCGTTTGCGCTCTACCTGCTTCTTGAACCCTCCCAGATTGATAAACGTAACTCGGATATCATAGCGCTAGCCAAAGCTCTAGATAGAACCCCCTCCGCTGTGGCTCTTAAGCTCTGGAACATTGCCGCCAACGATGCCAACCGCGTTGAATCTGGCCGCGTGGGCATGTCGCATGGTAGCAAACTCGACAAGGAAATCTGGATTGAGTACGACAGCAAAGGAGATGAGCTGGTTAGCGAATCACTCGACCTCCTCAACCAGGCAACCGCTGATCCCGACAAGAAGCTTGATTCCTTCCGACCCATCGAGCGCAACCTAGAATCGATTCCAGAGGGACAAGAGCGTATCGCCGCTGTAAGGCAGCGAGTCAACCAGCGGTATTTCCGCAATTCCCTTCTTAGCGCGTATCACAATAAATGCTGCATAACAGGCATTTCTATACCAAGACTATTGGTGGCTAGCCACATCAAGCCTTGGAATATCTGCAATCCAAAAACAGAACGCCTTGCCACCGACAACGGCTTGCTCTTAAACGCATTCCATGACCGCGCGTTCGACCAAGGGCTGATCACAATCGACCAACAGTATAAGATTCGCGTTTCCCATACCGTAAAGCACAAGCAAGATCCGCTCGATTGGCTATGGAGCTTCGACGGGGCAGAAATCGACCTACCTTCGGTTAAGAAACCAAAGAAGGAGTTCATCGAATATCACAACGATGTCATTTTTCTAAAGTAGGACCCCTTTCATCCACATACGACAGCTAGCCCTGCTGGAAATACCTCCCAGCAAGCGAATGCTTGATCTAGAACACTTCAACGTGATCTAATGATCAAAGCGAGAGCAGGGAGGTAGCATGTCTAACTACAGAATAGAAACCATCAACTTCGAAGATCTTGAAAACCAGATGACCATACCAACGTATCAACGTCCGTTGGTATGGTCCAAATCTCAAAAGGCTGCTTTCATCGACAATATAAGCAGGGGCTTTCCTTTTGGATCACTGCTTTTATATAAATACGACAACGCCGAACAGTACTCTCTCATTGATGGGCAACAGCGCTTTTCTACACTGCGCGAATATCAGCGTCATCCAGAGGAGTACTTTCCCATTGAATCAAACTCAGCGAAGCAGATTGACTCCTTGATGGCGCTCTCTGGCGCAGCGCAGCAATCGGAAGACGCAAGAACCAAATTAAGGAATCAATTCATCTCCGCAATCAAAGAGATGCTGCACCTACATGCCACCAAGAGGAATCTGCCCGGTTCATATCTAGCTCAACAAATCAAGGAAATCTACCCGGCATGTAGCGATGGCCATATGCTGGAGATTGTTGATATCCAAGTCGAGCTCATTACCGCTCTCGATAAGTATGTCAACCTGTCGACCCTCCAAATCCCCTGCGTGTTCTTCACGGGCGACAAATCGGAGCTGCCCGAGGTATTCGCCAACGTCAACCTTGGCGGAAGAAAGCTGACGAAATACCAGGTTTTCGCTGCCCAATGGAACCGCTATCAAGTCCAGCTGTCACCGGAGCCTTATTCCGATGACATTCTCGAGCGCACTATTTCACGCTATGAAGCGCTCACAGAAGATCGCGACGGCCTTGAGATCGAAGACTTTAGCGCTGAAGAGATGAGGCGCGAGCGCATTGTCACCTTGCCAGAATTCTGCCACGCATTGGGAGAGCTCGTTATCTCGCGATGCCGGGCATGCTGGCCGGATAAGGCTGCCGAGCAAGACGACACCGTAGATACCATTGGCTACAACACGCTTGCGATTGCATTTGGACTCCGCCCGCAGGAAATCGCCGGAAAGAAGGAAGGCCCCCAGGGACTTCCCGACGTCTTCGCAAATGCGGGCTTCGAGGATAACCCTGCTGCCACGGAGCACCTGGTAAAGTGCATGCTTGCTGAATACGATGAGATCAACGGACGCTTCGCCAAGTTCCTGAAAAAACCAGGCAGCAGAGAAGCATACGAGACCTCTAAATCTAGCGGCCAGCTACAATTTCTCTCGTTTTTTGCAGCTCTTTGGTTCGCGCGGTATGGAGCGATTCGCTCAACGGATTTTGAATCGCTGCCGGATTACAAGAAGAAGGGCTACAACGAAACAACCCGTAACCTCTTTAGGTGCTTCATCTTGGATATGCTCACCAATCAATGGAAAGGCTCGGGCGACTCCAGGCTTGGCAACTATATAGACGGGACGTTATCGTATGCGACGAGCGCTGCCTTCTCCAGGGCAAAACTCGAGATTGCAACCCAGTCTTATCTGGATTCAATCGAAAACAACGAGTCGATCAATGTTGACCCCATTGCGAAGACTCTGCTGACCGTCCTTGCAAGCTGTAATCCCCAGGCATATTCCGAGAGCGCCTACGACATTGAGCATCTAATCTCACGCGAGACGCTCCGAAATAAGACGAGCGGACAATACGCGTACAAAACGTACAAGCTCCCTGGTGGCAACCTCGGCAACATCGCTTACCTTTCTAGCGCCGAGAACAGGGCAAAGGGATCAACCACGCTCCCCGCATCCAAGGGAGAACTCTTTACCTTCAACGGAGAAAGGGAGTTTGTTTACAACGGCCAAGACCTGCGTGATGCCGACCTCGACCTTAAGAACGGCAATCCCGCAGCCGCTAAAAAGTTCTTGCATGAACGCGCGCAAATCATGCTGGATAAACTCGTTGAAATCCTCGCCAAAGATTAGGCCAGGAGGCGAGTGAGCATGTCTATAGAAACGTATCAAGGCCTAACGCTATCGTATGAACGAGCCACTTCACTTGTGCCCGGCTCTTACTTGCCGGCGTATCAATGGTTTCTGAGCCACGAGGGAGAAGTTGGACCTCGTCCGTGGAAAGACCATGCCCCCAAAGATATGCCCATCACCCTTGTTGCGCAACGAGGGATACACAAACCGGGCGGGCAGGACTACGCGATTTCGATCACCATCGCGAACCCTACGATATACGGAGCGGATTCCGTCCACCTTCTTGATGACGGCACCTGGATGATCCAGTATTGCGAGCATCATCACAATACGGGACGGAAGCCCGGCTCGCCAAGGTACAACCAAGCGCTTATCAATTGCCTTGAGGACGGCGTGCCCGTAGGCGTCTTCCACAAGACCGACAACGAATATCAATGCCTTGGCCTTGCGTTTCTTGAAAGCTACAACAACGTGGCGGGCATCTTCACCCTTCATGGACCCGTCCATAAACTCGATAGCGGTGCCCTCTCCCCCATCTCCGCAAAAGAGATAGAAGATGCCCTTGAAAACGCAGCCAAGCTGCGCGCCGATGTGCTGTTTAACAGCACAACGCTAGACCTTGACTACCTTGGTTCTTCCCATGAGGGGAAGCGCGACTTCACCTCGCTCAAGAGGGACCTTAAAAATGCCCACGGAGAAACGTTTAAGATGGATCTTATCGAGGCGTATAACGGCCAATGCGCGATTTCTGGCTACGATGCACTGCCCGCACTCGACGCGACATATCTCAGTTCCTATCTGGGCGCAGCAAGCAATACGCCGTCTGCCGGAATCCTGCTTAGAACGGACCTGGGTGCACTGTACCAACAGTCGCTCATTTCGATTAGGCCTGACACCTATGAGGTCACGGTGAGCGGCGCGCTACGGAATACCGCCTACAACCACTTTGACAGGCGACGAATCTCGTTACCCAGCAACGAGCAGCTCTGGCCATCCAAAGCCAGGCTCGAAGCCCATCACAGCTCGTTTATGCAGCTGAACTGCTAACACGTGGGGCCAACTGCTACAAGAATGCGGTTGGCCCCATCTTCTTTGGCACCTATTCCATGCGCCCAGCGATTACTCGTCCAATCATATGCGGAATGCCTACTACCAGCGCGTTGCCCATGCAGAAGGCGCGCTGGATATCGGTCATGCCCGCGTCCGTCCAGCCCTTGGGGAACCCTTGCAGCTGGTCCAACTCGTCCGGAACCAACCTGCGGTAGCGGCCGTCCCCCGCTTGCACAATATGTTTGCTCCGTGAGGCCGACCCCCCCCCTCACTTGTGAGGATGGTACGCGCCGGACAGTCAACCGGGTCCGGAAACGCCATCGATCCTTCCGTGTACTGATAGGTAAAGCCGGTCTTCTTGTCCACGCGGGGCTCGCTTTTGCCGCCCTTGAAGTAGCGCCAACGCTCCAGCTTATCCTCGTCCGTAATAAAGAAAGACTCGTCCACTTCCGCATCATCGACCAGCACGTCGCCAAGGGTTTTGTACGTCCCGTTGTACTCGACGTTTAGCCTGCCCGTCATGACCTTGCAGCCCTGCATAACGCCCGCCGTCTCAAAGCGGGAGCGCTTGGCGCCCATACCAAAAGACTCCGAGCACTCATAGGGGTCGGCGGGAATGGTGAAGCCCACGGGATCGACCTCTGGCTTTACGGGCAGCGCTTGGGCCATCACGCCGCGCGTCATACGGTCGGCGAGGTCCCACGCCTCATCCGTCTTTTCCGCGTAGATGTAGACGCGGCGACGCTTTTGGGGAAAGCCGTAGTCCGCGGCGTTCACAACGCGCCACTCGACCGCGTAGCCCAGGGAGGCGAAGCAGGAAAGGATGATGGCGAAGTCCCTACCGCGCTGCGACGCGGGGCTTTTAAGCAGGCGGTCGACGTTTTCGAGCAGCACGTAACGCGGCGTGTTCTTAAGGCGCAAGAACCGGTAGATGTCCCACCAGAGCACACCCTTCTTGCCAACGATGCCGCTTGCCTGAGACAGCGGCTTTGCCACCGAGTAGTCCTGGCAGGGGAAGCCGCCGACCACCATGTCGACGTCCGGGATGTCTATGGTGCCCGCCTCGTAGGCGTCTAGCACCTTGTTGATGTCCTCATTGATGAGGGAATCCTCGCCAAAGCGCTCGCGATAGCACTTGGCGGCGAACTGGCGCGTTGGGGTTCCCGGTGGCTCCCATTGGTTGGCCCAGATGGTTTTGAAGGGACCTGCGGACGGCATGGCGAACTGCGGATGCGCGGGGTCGCTATAGCCCTCCAGACCCAGGCGGAAGCCTCCAACGCCGGCGAAAAGCTCGGCCACTCGAATGACGTTCTTTGTCACATAACTCCTATCAACTACAGAGGCGCTTGGCTGCGTGGGCGGGTTGCATGCGCCGGCGCCGTGCGCGGTAGCGACGCCTTGGGCCACGGTGGAGCCGTGGACCGCGCGGGTGCCGTTGGCCGTAAGGGTGCCGGACGCCCCTGAGATCGTTTCCCGCCTTACTCTATCGATCTCTTCGCCTATATATCGAGCATTGATCCAAAAACACTTTTTTGTTTCTGGCTTGCCCGCCGGCGTGGGTAGAACGTCTGCCTTGTTGCGCCCGTGGGGACGGACGTGGCAGCAGCGGTTCTCGCTGGATTTGACCGACCAGTCCGCGCGACCCATGGCGACGCGACGGCGCATCTCCTCATAACAACGCTGCGCTTCTAGTAAGTCTTTATCGGACATCTGCCAAAAGAGGACTTCCGAAAGCAGGTAGCGGCCGCGAGTTTCCTCGTCCTCTTTATAGATAACAAAGAGGTACTTGCTACGCAGGTACTCCCTAAAGTCGCTCTCCTCAAACGGGCGAGCCACCAGGTCGAAGTAATCAAACGTTGGGAAGGAGATCGACTCTTTGGGTACCCCGTCGCGCTTTAGGCGGATAGTCTTGGTCTTGATGCCAGCCTTCTCGAACTCAGCGATCTTGGCGTTCTGGTCCACGCCCAGAATATGCTTGGTGATGAGCGCGCACAGGTTCTTGGGTTTGCGGCGCCCATTATGGAGGTAGCCGCAGTGCTCGCCCAGCTCCTCTTCCGTAAGGCCAAAGTAGGGCTCAAAGCGAGAGCGGACAAGATGCTCAAGGTCGAGGTCGCCCTCCCCCTCTCGCCGCTCGATCGCCTTTGCATCCAACATGCTGTTGAAGATCGCCGTCATGTACGCCGGCTTGATAGCCCACGCGCGAGGCTTGGCGGGAATGGACGAGAACGGCTGCGGCCTGCGGACCTTGCTGGACGCGGCCTTTGTCGCCGCCTCTAGATAAAACGTATCAGAGCCGGAAAGCTCATGCGCCTTGCCCTGGCGGATCTTTTCGACCACGGTATTCCAGTCGCGGCGGAACACGGGCACGTCCTCTGGCGGAATGCCCCAAAGCTCTACCAGGTCGACAAAGAAGTCCACGGGGTTGAGGTCTTTATCGTACTCATAGGCGATGAGCAGGATCTTACTGAGCTTCTTTTGGACCGAGCTTGTCTCCCAGGTCTCGTCCACCACGCTCATATAGTTGATCATGCTGATGACCAAGCGCTCCTTGGCGGAGAGCTCGCCGTTCTTTTTACGGCGAAGCGGCGTGGTCTTAAGCTCCGTTTCTACCTGGGCGAAATCCGGATCCGCAGAGCTGTTGATGTCATAGTGGAAGTAATACTCTTCGATTGCGTTGCCAAACGAGCCCTTGCGGCGATGCGGGTCATCGATGGCGGCTAGATGGCACGCGGTGCGCAGCGTCTTGCCCTCGAGCTTTTTGGCGTAGCTGTAGATGGAGTCTAGGGAGCTGGCATCGTAGTAGTCCTGGGACCCGTCCATATCCCCTCCCATGAAAGAACGCGTGTTCGATCATGTCATTGTATCGATCGAACGTGTGTACGATCTTGCGATTGGAGGTATTACGGGAAGGATCCGATCTCATGAACGCAATGGGTCGGCCGACCATCGCCAATCTAGAGAGCGCTTCACAGATATTGCCGCTGCGACTGTAAAACTTATAAACAGTTATTATGTTTATAGTGCTATGATTACTCACGCTACCCGCTTTTAAGCAAACAGGCGTACATCGAGAACAAGAGACGAAGCGAGGATTAGATATGCGGATTTTAAAGATTGTTGCCAAGGGCTTGCCCCTATACCAGAACGGCATGCTAGAGCTTGATTTTTACGCTACCGACCGCGTTTCGAAAAACGAAGACGGCTTAACCCCCGACGTCACTCGCCTAGGAAACTCCGGCGCTATCTATTCGCAGAATGCTACAGGTATTGTTGGCGTTAACGCATCCGGAAAAACAACCACCCTGAATCTAATCGATTTCATTGTTTCATATCTCACGGACCTAAGCGTATCGAGGCACTTAGCACGAGAAATCAACCGTATAGGCAGGGTTGACGAGCGCCTAGAGCTCTCCGTGATCTTCTGGAATGACGGGGCGTTTTACCTGTTGGAATCGGCGCTACAATGCGAGAAAGATGATCTGAGCCGATCTGGATGCGTCCGCACCGACGACCTTGTATTTGCTGACGAGACCCTTTGGAAATACAACTCCGCAAGCTTGAAGCGTGATACTTTGAATGACCTGGCGGCATTTAAAGACAACGCAGCCGTGCTCATCCGTAGAAACGGCGATCACAAGCTCGACGCCACCGTGCTCACTGACGAGGAGCGGGCATTCCTTGGAGATCACGAGAGCATTGTCTTCCGCGTTACCGGCAAACGTGGCGGTACCGTATCTAGGCCGGAGCGCATTCTACCACGAGAAAGCCTTCCCTCCCCCGTTTTGCGCGCGTTTGATCCAAGCATAGAGTCTTTGTCTTACGATCCAGAGTTGCAGGTCTACCATCTTACTTTTCACGGCGAGAAGGAGCGCGTGGTGGGCCCCGACGCAATCCCCTCTTTCCTATCGCAGGGAACAATCATAGGAGCCGAGATGGTGCAGTTTGCGCTGCAGAGGCTTCGCGATGGCGGCTATATGATTATCGACGAGATTGACACGAGTTTGAACCGATCCCTTGTGGGAGTGGTAATAGGGCTCTTCACATCGCCCGTCACCAATCCGCGCGGCGCGCAGCTAGTCTTTACCACGCACGTTCCAGAAATACTTGATGAGCTGCACCGAAAAGATGCGGTATATGTGCTGCGCAGGGATGAGAATTACAACACGGAGGCGGTAAAATACTCTGACGAAATCAAGAGGATAGAAAACAAGAAGTCCGCAGCCATTCTAAGAAACGCCGTTCGCGGCTCCCTGCCTAACTATCCCGATGTTCAGGCAATGCGACTCTATGTAAGGGAGCAGCTGAATGGATAGAGACCGGTGTCGCGACATACTGAAAGACCACTTTGTCCTTTTCTCTGTGGAGGGAACCGCTGAGGCCGCAATTATCAATTCCCTGATTGAGAACGATGCGCTCATTGTCCCTCATGACCATCTGGTTTCCGACTACACCGACGCAACGCGTTACTACACCAGGACCAGAAAAGCTAAAGACATAGTCGACCGGTACTTCAATGTGAACTACCGGTCTGCCACAGCCAATGGACTTGCCATTGCAAGAATAGTGGATACCTCTTCTGGCAAATTCGTTCTACCAAAAAGCCTGAAGGACGAGGCAGAGGTACTGAGCTTCTACACGAAACCAGAAATCGAGATGCTCGTCATTCACCGAGAAGGCGCATTTCGCGAATGGGAACGGGCAAGTAGGAAAGACCGCTCGCTAAGGCCAAACGTGTTCTGCAAAAGCACGCTAGGGATTAAAGATGTAAAGGAGGACAGATTCCTATCAGATTATTGGAGCGACTGTGGCAAGCTCATACATGCAATCAAGGTTTACTCCGAAACGGCACATCGAGATCGCGATGAACTCATGCTCGTAGACTTGCTCAAATAGATATTCCTCTCAACGCATTGTCCTCGTCCTCGTCCTCGCCCTCGTCCTCGTCCAAAAACGCATGAAAAAACGGATCCGAAGCGTTAATGCTCCGGATCCGTTTTCATGTAGCTGAAAGCGCTATATGCAAGCGACGCGAGCCAGACTTGCAGGCGCAGGCGCGTGGGCGGAAGGCTTAGTAGCGCTTGCCGCCAAAGCCGCCGCGGTTGCCACGGTCGTTGCCGCGTCCACCAAAGCCACGGTCATCGCGACGGGGACCACGGTCGAAGTCGCGGCGCGGACCGCGATCGTCACGGCCGCCAAAGCCGCCACGGCCACCACGATCGAAATCACGACGGGGACCGCGATCGTCACGACGCGGACCACGGTCATCGCGGCCACCGAAGCCACCGCGACCGCCACGGTCGCCACCGCGGTCGAAGTCGCGACGCGGGCCACGGTCATCGCGACGGGGACCACGGTCATCACGGCCGCCAAAGCCGCCGCGGCCACCACGGTCGCCACCGCGGCCGCCAAAGCCGCCGCGGCCGCCGCGATCGTCATCATTGTCCAGACCCATAGCGGTCAGGGGGTCGATGACCTTGCTCAGCAGGGCGAGCAGCTGCTCGGTCTCCTCGTCGTCAAGGCTGGGAACCAGCTTGTCCTGCTTCTTGGCGAGCACGCCGACGCGGGCGACGGCGTCCTCACCGGTGTAGACAACAACCTTGCGCATATCGGGCTCGTCAGCGGGCTCGACGCGGGCCACGATGTCGGCAGCCTCGGCCTCGGCCAGCAGGGCGTCCAGCTCGCGCAGGCGCATGCCCAGCAGGTCGGCCATCTCCTTCTGCTCCATCTTGGGCTTGAGCTCCAGGAGCTTGAGGGCGCGCTTGAGGTCCTCCATGCGGGCGGCGCGGGCCTCAGCCTCGCGACCCATCACGGCGCGACGGGCGCGCAGCAGGCGGGCGGCGCGGTTGGTCTTATCAAACAGCTCGTCGTCGGAGTTGTCATCCTCGACCTCGGCGGTCTCCTCGACAACCTCGGCGGCCTCGTCCTCGACGACGGTCTCGGTCTCGTTCTCGTTCTCGGCGGCAACCTGCTCGCCGGCGGACTCCTCCACTGCCTCGACAGCGGTCTCAACGGTCTCGATGGTCTCTACGTTCTCGTCCATGGTCTCTACAGTCTCGTTGATCTCAGACATGTTTCCTCCTGCGCTTCCGCGCGTGTTGGGCGGCCTTCCCATTGCGTTCAAAAATACGTTGCACCCGCGCGTCATGCGGGCTGCGATTGGCCCCGGCGCGTTTACCCGGGCTGCTCTCATACGTTGCTCTGATGTACTCTGATTGGCCGCTATTGAATGAACGGGCACGGCATTCTCCTCGCCGCGCCAGCTTGGGCCTTTCGGCCGTTCATTAGTGTATGCGCCGCGCGGGACATTCCGGTGAAGAACCTGTGGCTCCACAGCGTATACAGGAACGCGCGGCGGACGCGCTGAAGATAGCGACGAGGTCGGCGCACCCATGCGGGCGGCTATATCCGCCGTCGCAGAGGCCACGGCGGTATCCTGCGCCATGGCGAGAAGGTACCAAAGCGCGTTTTTGCCAATGCCGGCAATCGCCGTCTCTACAGCCGCGCGCTCGTACTCGCCCATAGCACGGTCAATACCTGCCCGGACATCCTCGCTGGTCGCAATAAGCTCGCCGCGCTTCATAGCCACGGTGCGCCAGATGTTATAGCCAACGAGCTGAACCAGGTATGCGTAGCCCGCTGTGGCCTCAGCGGCGCGCTCGAGTTCCTCATCCCCTATCTCAAGGCCGCCCTTGCGCATTGTTTTGCCAAGTGAATCTGCTACGGCATCGATGGGAATGGACGAGAGCTCTTCAAAGCTGGACGGCGATGGCGACTCGCGTGATATCCTCCCGCTCGGCGTTTTGCACTTCATCGACGGTTACCAGCAGGCCTTTTCCCTTTTTAGTGAGAGGGGTTGCCTGAGCATCGAGCGCTTCGCGAATATCGAACTCCTCGAAATTGTCTTTTTTTCTTGATTGAAGCGCGGGCCAGTTATGCGCATAAGTCTGCCGGGGGCTCCAACGCCCGCCAGGAGAGACTCCTCAAAGTCATAAAGAACATCTTCGCGTCCAATAAGCGCCGGCGGCTCGACCCCGGCGGACGGCGTAAATGGATTCGCCTGCCTCATAGCAACCTCCTGAAAAACCGATAAGAGGTCAATATCCTGCAATATATCGCACTTACTCTAATTATTCTGATTATTCTAGTTATTTGACTTACTTAACCTGGCCGGCACGGATGCCCTGTCATCTAAGATGGATCACTTCAAGAATTCCTCGTCCATACACAGCAGGACCTTGGTTGACACACGGCGTTGATTTAATTTTGTTTGTCCCGCAACCAGTAGCCTCGCAGTTAGTGACCCCACAACCAGAGTGCCCGCCAGTCGTTCTCGTCCTCTACAAGTTCATGAGCCTGCAGCCTACCTTCTCGAGTCTGCGTCATCCTGCGCTCGATCTTGCGCGAAGGAGTCTTGCTGGAGAAGATGTGCAGGTTTTCCATGAACGCTCTCGCAATCGCGAGCATTCATGACGACGATGTTTGATTGCGAATCTTCACACGTTACGAGGATGAGCACAGCGGCCACACAGATCGCTCGCACAGTTATCCATGAAGTCGAAAGCGGTAAGCCAACACGGTCTGACCACGAGCGTCTTTACCTTTCACAATCCAGTCCGATTCATCAGCCTCCCCAATGACACCACAGCGGTCCAATCTCGCAACCCCTCATAAAAGGCAGACATTATGTTCTTCGAGAAACTGGATGGAACCCTTTATCTTGCCCTCAAATCTTAGCCACGTGAATTCTCACTAGATCTTGAATGCGGACGGGAGATTCCTCCCGCCAGGTATCTCCGATTAAAAAGAGGGCGGCGCCTTACCAAATAGCTCGTTTAATACCTATAATCCTAATAATTCGACCGTTCATAGTTATTTATGAATTATCTAGTTCCGTCTTTTATAGTTTTATGTCATCATCCTGTGTCAAGGCCTTAGCAAGTAATCACCATCAGAGGTCAGGAGGTTCAGTTGATTGCGCATTATCGAATAGACAGTCGCGTGGTACACGGACAAACAACGACACGCGTCGTTAAGGAACACCCAGTTGACGGAGTCATAATTGTTGACGATGACATTGCTGGCGATGGGTTTATCCAGAAGATATACGCCAGTGCACTGGGGTCTATCCGAATGCTGTGCTTTACCGTGGACAAAGCCGCCCGCAAGCTGCCTGAAGCAGAAGCATCTAAAAAGAGCTACCTAATCATTTTTAAGACCACTGAAAGCGCAAGGCGACTTGTCGAAACCGGTTACCGGTTTAAAGGCACATTGAACCTGGGCCCGCAGCCGAATTGCGAGGGTGCGCAGCTGGTTGAAAAGATGTTCTACCTTACCAGTGAGCAGATTGCAGATTTGAATTACTTGGAAAGCGTAGGCACGAACATGATCGTTAACCCAGCTTTCACCACACCCAATCTTTCCTGGAGCACCGCGAAAAACGAGATGGGAGCACGTTAACATGTCGTTTATTCAAATTCTGCTTGTGGCATGCATGTACCACCTGACCAACACGTTCGCTTCAACGGGCGGCATGGTATTTGGTAGGTACACTTGCCAACGACCGCTCGTGGGCGGACTTCTGGTCGGGCTTTTGCTTGGAGATGTGCAGAAGGGACTGGAGCTGGGAATTGCGTTCCAGCTGGCGTATATGGGCGCTTTTGCCGTAGGTGGAGCGGTCACCGTCGATGTGGGAGTGGTCTCCTATCCCATCATGGCCCTTGCGATCAGCAGCGGCTTGGATACGGGCACCGCACTCGCACTCGCTGCGCCCG
>ERZ834859.152-NODE-152-length-92270-cov-5.473827_pt1 | contig 92270 bp, 89 predicted proteins | sample MGYA00519947_ERZ834859 | MGnify/ENA primary metagenome ERZ834859 (study PRJEB31850, sample SAMEA3708763) | human gut metagenome | biome: human gut; feature: human-associated habitat; material: faeces | place: China | collected 2014 ...
GTCCATCATGTATGGGTGCAACAACTTCTGTTCTTACTGCATCGTGCCTTATGTGCGCGGCAGAGAACGCAGCAGAACACCGGAAGATATTCTGGCAGAAGTACGCAAACTGGCGGCAGACGGCGTAAAAGAAGTTATGCTGTTGGGTCAGAATGTAAACTCTTATGGTAAAAATCTGGAAAATCCCGTTTCCTTCGCAGAACTGCTGCGGATGGTAAATGAGGTGGAAGGCATTGAACGTATTCGCTTCATGACTTCTCATCCCAAGGATATGTCCGATGAACTGATTCTGGCAATGAAGGAATGTGATAAGGTTTGTAAAAACCTGCACCTGCCTTTCCAGTCCGGCAGTACGGAGATCCTCAAGAAAATGAACCGTCATTACACCAAGGAAGGCTATCTGGAACTGGTGCGGAAAGTACGGGAAGCAATGCCGGAAATCACACTGAGTACTGATATTATCGTTGGTTTCCCCGGTGAAACAGAAGAAGATTTCCAGGAAACACTGGATGTAATCCGCAAGGCACGTTACTGCACTGCCTTTACATTCATTTATTCCAAACGGACAGGCACTCCTGCGGCGAAGATGGAAAATCAGGTGCCGGAAGATGTGGTAAAAGACCGTTTTGACCGTATGTTACAGGTATTGAACCCCATCGTTCACGAAGTAACAGAAGAACAGGTGGGCAAAGTCCTGCCCGTATTGGTGGAAGAAGTCAGCAAGCATGACGAAAACATTCTGACAGGCAGAACCGAACAGAATACACTGGTGCATTTTTCAGGCAGCAAAGACCTCATCGGTCAGATGGTGCCTGTGAAGATTATAGAAAATAAGACATTTTATGTAATTGGAGAAAGGATTTAAGGTGAAACAACATGGCAAGCGTATTTGAATTGGCAAGAACATTGGGCGAAGAACTGCAGAAAACTCCTCAGGTAGAAGCACTTCTGGCTGCAAAAAAAGCATACGAAGAAGACCCTGAAATTTCCAAAGCAGTAGCAGAATATACACAGATGCACGAAGAATTCCAGGCAAAAATGCAGGCTGGCGGCATCGCTCCCGAAGAACAGAAAAAATTCGCGGAAGAAATGAAAGCTCGCGGCGAAATTATCAAAAACAACAAACTGGCTTCTGATCTGTATACAGCAGAAATGAACTTCAACAACTTCATGAATTCTGTATTCAACATCATCACAGCAACACTGGCTGGCGAAGATCCCGCAGCACAGGGCGGCGGCTGCAGCCCCAGCTCTTGCGCATCTTGCGGCGGCTGCCACTAATGGCGCAGTAAGTGAAAAATATTGTGTGACAGTACCCGAACTCCTGCAAAACAGGGGTTCGGGTTTGCTTGTAAAATAGCATAGGAAAGGAGGAAGATGGATGGCGAAAATAACACCCATGATGGAGCAGTACTTTGCGATCAAAGAACAGTATAAGCATTGTCTGCTTTTTTTCCGCTTGGGCGATTTTTATGAGATGTTTTTTGAAGATGCCGTCATCGCCTCAAAAGAACTGGAAATTACATTGACGGGAAAAGACTGGGGACAGGAGGAGCGTGCGCCTATGTGCGGCGTGCCTTTCCACAGCGCCGATGGATATATTGCCCGTCTTGTGGAAAAAGGCTATCATGTAGCCATTTGTGAACAGGTGGAAGACCCCAAACAGGCAAAAGGCATTGTAAAACGGGAAGTCATCCGCGTCATTACCCCCGGCACTGTGTTAGATCATACAGTGCTGGACGAAAGTAAGAACAATTACATCATGTCTATTTTTGGCGGGAAAAACGGTTACGGCTTAAGTGTCTGCGACGTTTCCACGGGGGAATTCCAGACAACAGAATTCCCGACCATTTTGGCTGCATCCCGTATTCTGGATGAAGTGGCACGTTTCTCTCCAGCGGAAGTGGTGTGCAATGAAGCCTTTTTGGAACATCCTGTGGCAAAGGATTTGAAAGAGCGTTTCCGCATTGCTTTCAGCGATGTGGATAACCGTATGTTTGCCTATACCACAGCCAAAGATACGCTGGAACATCATTTCCACGTATCTTCTCTGGATGGTTTTGGGCTGGCGAAAAAAGAAATTGCCGTTTCTGCCGCCGGAGGCTTGCTGTGGTACCTGCTGGAAACCCAGAAAAACGATCTGGAGCATATTTCTGTGCTGAAATATTATACCATTGGCGATTTTATGCCCTTGGACGTTGCCAGCCGGAGAAATCTGGAACTGACAGAAACCATGCGGGAGAAAAACAAAAAGGGCTCTCTGCTGAGTGTGCTGGATGAAACCAAAACAGCCATGGGCGCCAGAACATTGAGAAAATGGGTGGAACAGCCTTTGCTTTCCGCAGCGGAAATCTGCAAACGTCTGGACGCGGTGGAAGAGCTGAAAAATGATTTGTTCCTGCGGGAAGAAATCAAGGATATTCTCCGTACCATGTTCGACTTTGAACGTATCATGGGACGTGTGGTATATCAGACAGCCAATGCAAGAGAGTTGTCCATGCTGAAAAATTCCATTGAAAATCTGCCTTTGCTGAAACGGACACTTGGCAGATGCAAAAGCCCGTATTTGCAGGAAATCTATGAAAAACTAGACCCTCTGGAAAACATCCATGACCTGATCGATCAGGCAATCGTGGAAGACCCTCCTTTCTCTGTAAGAGAAGGCGGCATGATCAAGCATGGGTATTCCGATGAACTGGATACCTATACCAAAGCCAAAACAGAAGGCAAGGCTTGGATTGAACAAATGGAAGAAGAAGAACGGGAAAAAACAGGCATCAAAAACCTGAAAATCCGTTTTAATAAAGTTTTCGGCTATTATCTGGAAGTGACTAAGTCCAATCTGGAAGATGTACCGGAAAACTATATCCGTAAACAGACTCTTGCCAATTGCGAGCGTTTCATTACACCGGAACTGAATGACCTGGCGGAACTGATTCTGGGTTCTGAGGAAAAAATCGTAGACTTGGAGTACCAACTCTTTACAGAAATTCGTAATGCCGTTGCGGCAGAAGTGGAACGGATTCAGCTTTGTGCCCACATCATTTCTGTCATTGACGCATTGCAGTCCTTGGCAGAGGTTGCGGAAAAACAGAATTACACCAAACCAGTGGTGGATGAAGGCGACATCATCGACATCAAAGAAGGGCGTCATCCTGTGGTGGAAAAAGCCATGGCAGGACAGTTTATCTCCAATGATACTTATCTGGACAGCGGCGATACTCGGCTGGCAATCATCACTGGGCCTAATATGGCAGGGAAATCCACATATATGCGGCAGACAGCCCTCATTGTACTTATGGCACAGATTGGCAGTTTCGTGCCTGCGTCTTCTGCCCATATTGGTGTGGTTGACCGTATTTTTACCCGTGTAGGGGCTTCTGACGACCTGAGTGCCGGGCAGAGTACCTTTATGGTGGAAATGACAGAAGTGGCAAATATTCTGCACCATGCCACACCCAAAAGTCTGCTGATTCTGGATGAAATCGGCAGAGGCACCAGCACGTTTGATGGCTTGAGTATTGCATGGGCAGTACTGGAATATATCGCGGACACAAAACATGTGGGAGCGAAAACCCTCTTTGCCACCCATTATCATGAACTGACAGAACTGGAAGGCAAACTGGCAGGGGTGAAAAACTACTGCATTGCCGTACAGGAACAGGGAGAGGACATTATCTTCCTGCGTAAAATCCAGCGGGGCGGCGCAGACCATAGCTATGGTGTGCAGGTTGCTCGTCTGGCAGGATTGCCGCCGAAAGTCATCAAACGCAGCAACCAGATTTTGAAGCAGCTCAACGCGGCAGATATTACGAAAAAAGCCAAAAAAATCGCGGTGGAATCCCAGGAACAGCAGGAAGAAACCGTACAGCAGGTAAATATGTTCAATATGGGTGAAATGCAGCTGACAGAAGAACTGAAACAGCTGGATGTCATGGCAATGACGCCCATTGAGGCCTTGCAAAAACTTTTTGACCTTCAGAAAAAGGCAAAGGGCATGTGATAGAAAGGAGGAATGTATTTGCAAAAGATACAACTTCTTGACCAGAAAACAATCAATAAAATCGCGGCAGGGGAAGTGGTAGAATCCCCCAAGTCCGTTGTAAAAGAATTGACGGAAAATGCCATGGACGCTGGGGCTAGCACAGTGACAGTGGAAATCAAGGAAGGCGGCATTTCTTACATTCGTGTGACAGATAACGGATGCGGCATTCCAAAGGCACAGGTAAAAGAAGCCTTCCTTCGTCATGCCACCAGCAAACTGTCCCAGATTGAGGATTTGGAACACCTCTATACCATGGGGTTCCGTGGGGAAGCATTGGCATCCATTGCGGCTGTTTCTCAGGTGGAAATGACCACTCGCACCAAAGACGAGGAAACAGGCACCCGCATTGAAATCAGTGCCGGAGAGGTAAAATCCATACAGGATGTGGCATGCACCGAAGGCACAGCCGTCATTGTACGCAATCTCTTTTATAATGTGCCTGCAAGACGAAAATTTCTGAAAAAACCGGCAACGGAAAGCGGTTATGTTTCTGACCTCATGAACAAACTTGCGTTGGGACATCCAGAGCTTTCCTTCTGCTATATCAATAACGGCTCCACCATGCTCCATACAGCAGGAAATGGTGACGCGAAAGCCTCTGTGTTTTATGTTTACGGCAAAGAAGCGGCGACTTCCATGATGGAAATTTCCTTTGAAAGAGGAGATTATCGTTTGTCTGGACTCATCGGAAAACCGGAATTGTCCAGAGGTAACCGCAATTATGAAAATCTGTTCATCAATGGTCGTTTCATCAAAAACCGCATTGTTTCCTCCGCCGTGGAGGATGCTTATAAAACCAGAATCATGATTGGGAAATTCCCTGTTTATGTGCTGAATCTGGAAGTGGACGCGGCTCAGGTGGATGTGAACGTTCATCCGGCAAAACTGGAAGTCCGGTTCAAAAATGATGACGAAGTTTATGACTTTTTCTATGATGCCATTTCTTCCGCTTTTCAGGATCAGGTGCTCATTCCCAGAAGCAGTTGGGAAAAGAAACCGGCGGCAGAACCAAAGCCACAGGTGGAACAGCAGAGTCTTGTGGATATGATTCTCCAGCGGAAAGCGGAATTGCCGGAAATGCCTGCGGAAGAAGAACAGGTTAAGCCGGAAAAAACTGTTGTCACAGAAAAATCTGTTCTTACAGAGAAACCGACAGTAGAAAAAACATACCATACACCAGTGTCGGAACTGCCTAAGATGGGCGGTAGCCCCAGTGTAGACCAGCTTTTGAAACGGAAACAGCCGGAGCGGTCTGTGGTACGGGAAGAAGCGGTTTCCTATACAGCGGAAACCCCTGTGGTTCCGGCAGATTTTGCGGTGGATGGCATTGCGGAAGAAAAGCCTGTGGAAAAAGTGGAAACACCTTTGCAGAAACAGGCGTTTTTCCATAATTATAAAATCATTGGACAGATTTTCCGCACGTACTGGATGGTGGAACAGGGAGATTGTGTGTACCTCATCGACCAGCATGCAGCCCATGAGCGGATTCTCTACGAAAATCTCATGAACCAGTTCCGTCAGGAGACAGTCATTTCTCAGCGTTTGGTGAGCCCGGTAATGTTGCGCCTGACACCTATGGAAACACAGATATTGAAAGATAATCGGGAACTTTTGGAACGCTTCGGCTTTGGTTTTGAAGCATTTGGCAGCGATACCTTTGGTCTGAATGCTGTTCCCGTACTGCTGAAAGAACCCAGCGGTGTGGGATTTTTTACGGAAATACTGGATGCCATCAGTGATGGAACTGTTTCCAATGTATATGACACAAAAATTTTAGCGGTGGCAACCATGGCATGCAAAGCGGCGGTGAAAGGCCATGACCGTTTGAGCATCCAGGAGGCGGAATCTCTCATTTCTCAGCTGTTAAAGCTGGAAAATCCCTTTACCTGCCCTCATGGACGCCCGACCATCATCGAATTGACCCGCTATGAACTGGAAAAGAAATTCAAACGCATACAGAATTGAGGGATGTCCATGAAAAAACCGCTTATTATCATTGGCGGGCCTACGGCCTGCGGCAAAACAGCCATGTCCATTTTGCTGGCAAAGAAAATCGGCGGCGAGATCATTTCTGCTGATTCCATGCAGGTTTATCGATATATGGATATTGGTACAGCAAAAGTGACGAAGGAAGAAGCCGACGGCGTACCTCATTACCTCATTGATGAATTTGATCCCGATGAGGAATATAATGTGATGATCTTCCAGCAGAAAGCCAAGGCTTATATGGAAGAAATCTGGGCAAAAGGAAAAATTCCCATTGTGGTAGGAGGCACCGGCTTTTATATCAACGCATTGCTCTACGACAATGCTTTTACAGAAACAGACGGCGACGACAGTTTCCGTCAGGTATGCTACAAACAGGCGGAAACAGAAGGCCCGGAAGTCCTTTTTCAGAAACTCTTGGAAATTGACCCGGAATACGCCGCAACGACCCATGCAAACAATGTGAAGCGTGTGACACGTGCTTTGGAATATCACCACATGACAGGGCAGAAATTTTCTGACCATAATGCGGAGCAGAAACAGAAAGAATCTCCTTATGCGGCGGCAGTCATCATTCTGACTATGGAACGTCAGAAGCTGTATGAACGCATTGAACAGCGTGTAGACCTGATGATGGAAGCAGGTCTGCTGGAAGAAGTGAAAGGACTTTTGGACAGAGGCTATGACGGCAGTCTGGTTTCCATGCAGGGGCTTGGATATAAGGAATTTTTACCATACTTTGCCGGAGAGATTTCTCTGAAAGATGCGGTAACAGAACTGAAAACAGGCACGCGCCGTTTTGCCAAACGTCAGCTTACCTGGTTCCGCAGACAGATCGACGGTCTGTGGATTGATCTTTCCCTGACAGATAAGGAAATGGCTCTTGTGGATATGCTGGATTATGTGAAGCAGTGCGGCATTTCTCTGCCGGAAGAAAGCGGGGAGGCGTAAAGTATGTGGACATCGGAGCTTTTTGGTTTTACCTTTTTTCAGCTCTTTTACTATTTTATGCTTTACAGCTTTCTGGGCTGGGCAATGGAATCAGCTTTTGTTTCCATTACCACAAAAGAATGGGTGAACCGTGGTTTTATCAATGGGCCTCTTTGCCCCATTTATGGCACAGGGGCGCTGCTCATTCTGGTTTTGCTCTCACCAGTGCAGGAAAATCTGCTGCTTCTGTTTTGCGGCGGTTTTCTGGTGGCAACGGTGGTGGAATACGCCATTGCGGTGCTGCTGGAAAAACTCTTTCATGCTTCCTGGTGGGATTACAGCAAGAAAAAGTTTAATATCAAAGGCCGTGTCTGCCTGGAACGCTCTGTGGAGTGGGGGCTTTTGACCGTGTTTGTCATGCGGCTCATTCAGCCGGCAGTGGCGGACTTTGTGGCAAAGATTCCTCTTGTTTTGGGTGAATGTGTGGGTACGGCGCTGATGATCTATCTTTTCGCGGATGCGGGCGTTACCGTACAGCAGATTCTGCATTTGAACGAAAAACTGGCTCATTTGAGCGAGGTGAGAGAAGAACTCCGTGCCAAACTGGAAAGCACAAAATTGTATACTGCCCGTCAGGAACTGGCAGAATATTTTGAAAATCATCCAACAGCAGAATTCCTGCGGGAGTGGAAAGCCCGTATGGATGAAACCTTTGGCGACATCGAACAGATGCAGCTGGAAGAAAGACTGCGTGGAGAATATATTTTCAACGAAATTCGGGAACGTCTGGAATATAAGGCACGTGCGCTGGAACAGGATACCATGGTACAGCGTCGTTTGATGAAGGCTTTCCCAGGACTACGTTCCAAACGTTTTGACAAGGAACTGCAGGAAATGCGTGCCCAGATGGAAGCGCACAAAAGAAAAAGAAAACAACAGAAAGGAGAAGGGAAATGAAAAAGCGGTGGCATAAAGTCCTTGCTTTGACACTTGCAGCAGCCCTTTGTTTGGGGGCAGTTGGCTGCGGAAAAGACGAAGGTACGACTGAAGAACAACAGGTAACCACTGAAACGGAAGGTACTGAAGGACAAGAAAATACAGAAAATCAGGAAAATAAAGAAGATGCGGCTGCCGATCAGGCAGAAGGCGAAGGAGAAAAGGCAGAAGGTGCAAAGGAACCGGAAACAGACGGAGCAACCACTGAAACAGAAGGCACTGCTGCTGCAACTCCTACGACACTGCAGGAAGTTTGGCTTCAGGCAGATGGCGCGCCTACCATTACAGCGGAGTCTGCACTGCTGATCGATCAGGAAAGCGGCACCATCCTTTATGAAAAAAATGCCAAAGAAAAAATCTATCCAGCCAGCGTAACAAAAATCATCACAGCGCTGGTTGTTATGGATTATTTACAGCCTGATGAAATCATCACAGTTGGTACAGAAATCAACGAAGTGACACTGGATTCCAGTAAAGCTGGCCATGTGCTGAATGAAAAACTGACTGTGGAAAATGCCCTGAGAGGTCTGTTGATGCCTTCCGGCAATGACTCTGCCAACGTGTTGGCAGCGGCAACAGCCAGAAAAGCGGAAAATGATCAGGATATGTCCTTTGCAAAATGCGAAGCGGTATTTACTGATCTGATGAACAAAAAAGCGGAAGAATTGGGTGCAGTCAACAGCCATTTCACCAATGCTCATGGCTATCATGATGAAAACCATTATTCCTGCGCTTATGATATGGCACTGTTTGCCATGGCGTTTATGCAGAACGAAACACTGGCGGAAATTGTTTCCGAAAAGAGTTTCTCTGGTAATGGGGCAGACGGACAGTTTGCCGATGATCCAGAAGTGATCACACAGGATTACAACTGGGTGAGCCATAACTATCTGATTACCGATAATGAATATCAGTATGCTTATGCAACTGGTATCAAAACTGGTTTCACAGACGAAGCGGGAGAATGCCTGACAGCATCTGCGGAAAAAGGTGATATGAAACTGATTTCCCTGCTGTTTAAAGGCAGCGATCCTGCGCGGTGGACAGAGAGTGCCAGCCTGCTGGAATATGGCTTCAACAACTATGCTCGTGTGGAACTGACAGCGGCAGGTGCGGCCATCGAAGAAGTGCCTTTGACCAAACATAATAAACTGCAGGGCGATACCGTTCCTCTGGTTTATCAGAATGCACTGGTAACCTATCTGCCTACAAATGCAGTGGACAGCGTGGAAACAACTGTTACTATCCTGGATGATTATAAAGTAGAAGAAAAAGACGGTACTGTGAAAGTGAAAGCGCCTTTGACAAAAGGTGAAGAAATCGCCACAGTAACATATACCATCGACGGCAAAGAAGTGGCACAGATGCCTGCTTATGCCGGAGCGGATATTGAAAAAGGCACCATCTTCAACAACATCTGGTATGGTCTGAAAACATTCTTCTCTCATCTGTTCTCTTTGAAAGGCCTGATTACCGTTGTTGTCATTGTTGTGATTCTGGCCATCATTTATCTGATTTTGAAGCGGATGCGTTATGGCGGCGGTTATGGCGGTGGCTATCGTCGCAGAGGCGGTTATACACTGAAGAGTCCTTCTCGCCGCAGAGGCAGAAGACGCTGGTAAGCATTGAAAATCATAAAAAAATAAAAAACACTGACAGCAAAGCAGCTTCCCCTTGAGAAAATATTGTTTCGTTCATTTCTTAAGGGGAGCTGAGATGGCTGTCTTTCGAAGAAAACATACCTAATAAAATCCTGGCAAAATAAGAAAGCTGAAATCCTTTGTATGATAAAGGTTTCAGCTTTTTTGTTTTCTTATGAAGAAGCTCTGTGCTTCTGTTGGTGTTTTTTATTGAAAATTATTTCCCTGTTTCCAGTTTGTAGAATGCTTCCAAAGCAGTGAGGATTTCATGACGTTCGCCTTCCATAGCCAGATTTTCGCCGTCTACATAAGAACCGATGCTTTCAGAGGTATCCTGTTCATAAGCAACCACATTATTCAGAATAGAAGCAGTTTTTACACCACGGAGATGGCCAATGGTAAACAGTGCAGCAGTTTCCATATCGCAGCCCAATACACCCTGTTTTGACCAGTAAGCGACGATGGCTTCTTCATCATCTGTATAAAAACTGTCATGACTGCGGGCAATGCCTACGTGGTATTGGAAATCCTGTTCTTTTGCCGCTTCCATGCAGTACAGCATCAGCTGTGCGTCGGGAACAGCGGGGAACATAGCATCGATATATGTTTTGGATGCACCGTCGTCACGAACTGCACCATTAACGATAATGATGTCACCCACTTTTACCTGAGGCTGTAAACTGCAGCAGCTGCCAATACGGATCATGGCTTCTACGCCGATGTTATGCAGTTCTTCCACAGCAATGCCTGCGGATGCGCCGCCAATGCCTGTGGAAATGGCAAGGATGGGAACGCCTTTGTATGTGCCGGAAAGACTGCGGTATTCCCGGTTGAATTTCAGTTCTGTCACGTTTTCCAGAAAAGGCGCGATACGATCCAGACGAGCGGGATCGCCAGGCATCAGAGCGTATTTGATTTGTAGATCTTTACCCAGTTGGATATGGGGCTGTAAAGATTCCATTGTGATTCCTCCTTTGTTTTTTCTTCTAATTTACATGATTTTTCGCAAAAATGCAATGGATGGCATAAGGTGTTTGAAGTCTGACAGGGATTATGTTACAATGAAATGTAGCAAACTATTGGAAAGGGAGAAAAGAGATGATTTATTTCCTGTTTTTGATTTTATCGGGGCTGCTGCAGGGCATGATGATTTCCCTCAATGGACAGTTGGGGAATTATTACAGTATGTTCGGCATCAGTTTTTTTGTCCACGGAATCGCGGCAGTTCTTTTGATTTTGTATCTGAAATGCAAAGAAAAGAAAAAAATCCGTTTTCGTGGCGTGCCTGCCTATGTGTATCTGGTGGGCTTCATGGGCATCGGTATGGTTACCAGCAGCAGTTGGTGTACCCTTGCCATCGGTGCCACAGCTATGACAGGTCTTTCCGTCATTGGACAGATGATTTCTTCTGCAGTGGTGGATCATTATGGCTGGTTTGGCATTGAAAAACAGAAGTTCAACTGGAAAGAACTGCCCGCCTATCTGCTGGTATTGGCAGGTGTTTGGCTGGTAACAACAGGCTGAGGAGGAAAACGGAAATGATATTTTATATAACTGCCGTAGCCAATGGTTTTTTGAATACGGTCAATAAAATGGTAAATGTAAAAGCGGGGGAATGTTTGGGGACTGCCAATGGCGCTCTTATCAATTATGTGGAAGCGACAATCCTTTCTTTGTGCTTGATTTTTGTAACAGGCAATGGGGCGGAAATGAATTTTTCTCATATGGCGGAAGTACCGCCGCTGTTTTATCTGGGCAGCATTTGTGGTTTGGTTGCTATGATTTTCCTGATTCTGGGCACCAGCCATACTGGCGCTATGGCTTCTACCATTTTAGCGCTGCTGGGACAGCTTGGCATGTCTGTGGCGCTGGATTATGTATTTTTCCAGACATTCAGCTGGAAACGAATTTTAGGCATCTTTTTGATTACTGCCGGCATCGCTTGGCGGGAATACATTAAAATACAGGACAGAAGAAAACAGATAAAGGGGGATGCAGCTTGAAGATTTGCAATTTTGGTTCCATGAATTTGGATCATGTATATCAGGTGGATATGTTTTTACAGCCGGGAGAAACAAAGTCCTCCCGTTCCTTGTTTACAAACTGCGGCGGCAAAGGCTTAAATCAGTCCATTGCGGCGGCAAAAGCAGGCAATCAGGTGGTACATGCAGGTGTCATTGGCTCCGGTGGCGAAATGCTGGAAGAGGTACTGGCGAAAAATGGTGTGGATGTGAGTCTCCTTTCTCATGTGGATGCACCCAGCGGTCATGCTATCATTCAGGTGGATGACGCTGGTCAGAACTGCATCCTGTTGTTTGGCGGCACAAACCAGATGCTGACAGAAGCTTATATTACAGAAGTGCTGGATAAAATGGACGCGGATACACTGGTTTTGCTTCAGAATGAAACCAATTTGGTGGGCTTTATCATGGAAGAAGCTCACAAAAGAGGTATGAAAACCGCTTTGAACGCTGCTCCTATGGATGAAAAAGTGCTGTCTTATCCTTTGGAACTGCTGGATTGGCTCATTGTCAATGAAGTAGAAGGCAAACAAATTGCGAACTGCCAGACAGATGATGAAATTCTGCCGGTACTGCGGGAAAAATATCCTAACTGCGGCATTTTGCTCACATTAGGCAGTAGAGGTGCCATTTGTGATTACGCAGGGGAAACGTATCAGATCGGCTGTTTCAAAGTGCCTGTGGTAGATACCACTGCGGCAGGGGATACCTTTACAGGATATTTCCTGTATGGCATGGGAAATGGTCTGGGCGTTGCGGATAGTCTGTTGCTGGCAACCACAGCAAGTGCCATGGCCATTGGCAAGAAAGGCGCTGCGGATTCTGTACCTCTTTATGAAGAAGTGGCAGAAAATATGAAAAATCAGGTATTTGGTACATTGAAAGCACAGAAAAAATAAAATTGGATTAAAGGAGGAAGCGAAATGAAAAAGGTATTGTTTGTAAACTGCTGCATCCGCAGAGAAGGTTCCAGAACACAGAAATTGGCAGATCATTTTCTGGAAGGTCTGCGGAAAAAAGAAGGCTATGAAATTGAAGAGCTTTGCCTGATGGATGAGTCTTTGTCTTATTTTACAGATGGATTTTTTGAACAGCGGGAACGTCTGCTGGCAGATAAGCAGTTCGACCATCCACGGTTCCGTTATGCCCATCAGTTTGCGGAAGCGGACAAGATTGTCATTGCTGCACCTTTTTGGGATTTGAGCTTTCCTGCTTTATTGAAAGTATATATTGAAAACCTTTGTGTGGAAGGCATTACATTCGGCTGCAACGAAACAGGCTGCTTTGGTACCTGCAAAGCGGATCAGCTCATTTATCTGACCACCAGAGGTGGATTCTATAACGACAATCCCATGGAAATGGGTTCCCGTTATATCTGGGCAATGTGCGATTTCTTCGGTATTCCCCGTTATGACTGCGTTGCAGGGGATGGACTGGATACAGGCGTGCGCCCTGTGGAAGAAATTCTGGAAGATGCCAAGAAGGAAATTGACCGTTTGCTCGCTGAGTTTTAAGAGAAAAGAGGAAAAATACCATGGAAAAAACAATGAAAGCAGTTGTATACAAAGGAAAAGGACAGGTTGTGCTGGAAGACAGACCCATTCCTGTCATTCAGGACCCCAGAGATGCCATTGTAAGAGTGACACGCTCCACAATCTGTTCCAGTGACTTACATATCAAACATGGCACTGTACCCCGTGCAAAAGAAAATACCGTTCTGGGTCATGAATTTGTAGGGGAAGTTGTGGAAGTAGGCAGCGCTGTGAAGAAATTCAAAGCAGGCGACCGTGTTTCCGTGAATGTGGAAACTTTCTGCGGTGAATGTTTCTTCTGCAAAAGAGGCTATGTGAATAACTGTGTGGAAGGCGGCTGGGAACTGGGCTGCCGCATTGACGGCTGTCAGGCGGAATATGTTCGTGTACCTATTGCCGATAACGGTATGACACCCATTCCCGATGATGTTTCTGATGAAGCGGCATTGTTCAACGGCGATATTCTGGCAACAGGCTATTGGGCTGCCAGCATCGGCGAAATTAAACCTGCGGATACCGTTGTGGTACTGGGCGCAGGCCCCACAGGTCTTTGTACCCTTATGAGTATCCGTCTTTACAGCCCTGCGAAAGTCATTGTTGTAGACGTGAGCGAAGAAAGAATGGCACTGGCAAAAGAACAGGGCTTGGCGGATATTTGTTTGAACCCCACAAAAGTGGATGTGGAAGAGGAAATCCTTCGCCTGACAGACGGCAGAGGCGCTGACCGCGTCTTTGAAGTGGCTGGCGGCGAAAATACTTTCCAGCTGGCATGGAAAGTGGCAAGACCCAACGCCATTGTGGTTCTGGTTGCGCTGTACGCAAAAGAACAGGCATTGCCTCTGCATTTGATGTATGGCAAAAACCTGACATTCAAAACAGGTGGTGTGGATGCGAACTGCTGTGAAGACATCATGAAAATGATTCAGTGCGGTAAAATCGACACATCCTGTCTGATTACTCATCGTGCGCCTTTGAATGACGTTATGGAAGGCTATCGGGTATTCGAAAATAAACTGGATGGCTGCATTAAATGGGTCATCACACCTTATGAAAGAGATTGATAAATAAAAACGGTATGTCTTTCGGGGCATTTCCAGAAACAGAAAGCCCGTGTATGCGGGCTTTTCTTTTTTGAAGAAATTTCAAGAGAAAGGAGAAATGACAAATGAAATTGTTTCATTTAAGTGACCTGCATTTGGGCAAACGTGTCTATGCCTTTTCCATGCTGCAGGATCAGCGGTATGTGTTGGAGCAGGTCTGCGCTTTGGCAGAAAAGCATCAGCTAGATGGCATTTTGCTCAGCGGCGATTTGTACGATAAACCCATTCCGCCTGTGGAAGCTGTACAGCTTTTAGACGAATTTTTGACCAAAATGCAGCAGATGGGCATTGCGGTTTATGCCATCTCCGGCAACCACGATTCCGCCGGACGTGTGGACTTTGGCAGCCGTATTTTGCAGCAGCAGAATCTGCATATTTGCGGTGCTTTTGACGGCAAGCTGTATCATGTGTCCAAGGAGGATGCTTTTGGGGAAATCCATTTTTACTTGCTTCCTTTTCTGAAACCTGCCACTGTTTCTGCTTTTCGGGAGGGCGGCGAAAGCCTGACTTATGCCGAGGCAGTCAAATGGGCTTTGGAAACAATGGATATTGATACCACAAAGCGCAATGTGCTTTTGGCACACCAGTTTGTTACGTGGAAAGGAACGGCAGAAGAAAGCGACTCGGAAACAAAGACACTGGGCGGCGTAGATGAAATGGATGCCAGTCTGTTCTTTGACTTTGACTATGTGGCTTTGGGACATCTCCATAGCCCACAGCGCATTGGGAGAGATACCATCCGCTATGGCGGTTCACCCTTGAAATATTCCTTTTCGGAACTGCGCCAGAAAAAAGGCGTGACCCTTGTGGAAATACAGGAAAAAGGGAATATCACCACAGAATTTCTTCCTTTGGAACCGCTGCATCCTTTGCGTGAGATCAAAGGGACATTGGCTGATCTTTTGGAAGCGGCAGAAGAAGCAGGAGGCTCCGAAGATTATGTGCGGGCGATTTTGACAGATGAAGGGGCAGTCTATGACCCTGTGGGACGACTGCGGGTATATTATCCCAATTTGATGACACTGGAAATGGCACAGCGTGGAGAAAGACAGGAGGACTTTTCTTTGCAGTTGGATCAGGAACAGCTTTCCGGGCCTGCGCTCTTTGCTGGTTTCTTTGAAAAGCAGAATGACCGGGAAATGAGTGAGGCGCAAAAAGCCCTTGTGGAAAAAATCTGGCAGGATTTGGGAGGTGTTGAAGAATGAAACCATTGGAAATTACTGTTTCCGCCTTTGGCCCTTATGCAAAAAGCGTACAGATTCCTCTTTCTAAATTGGGAGAACAGGGGATCTTCCTCATTACAGGGGATACAGGTGCCGGAAAAACAACATTGTTTGACGCCATTTGTTTTGCTCTTTTTGGAGAGGTCAGCGGCTCCAACCGAGAGGTAGATAGTTTGCGCAGTGACTTTGCTTCTCCGTCCACGAAAACATTTGTGGATTTGACTTTCTCCCATCGTGGGGAAACATATCATATTTTGCGAAACCCTGCCTATCTGCGTCCCAAAAAATCCGGGGAAGGCACCACAAAAGAAACAGCAGATGCTACCCTTTGGTATCCTGACGGCAATGTAGTGTCCGGCGCAGAAAAAGTGAAAAAAGCGGCAGAAACATTGCTGGGCATTGATGCAAAGCAATTCAAACAGATTGCGATGATTGCACAGGGGGAATTCTTGAAACTCCTTTATGCGGATAGTGTGGAACGCGGCGCTATTTTCCGTCGGGTATTCCACACGGATTTTTATCTGGCATTCCAGAAAAAACTGAAAGAATTGGAAAAAGAAAACCGCTCAGCCTTTGAGGACAGCGGCAAGCGTCTTTTGACATATCTTTCCCAGTGCGGCATTGAAGAAACAGACGAAAATACACTGCTGCAAAGAGCAGAGCAGTTTTTGACAGAAGCGGAAGGAGCTTATCAGGAAGCGGAAAAACTTTGGCTTCAGCAGGAAAAGGAAATTGCTGTAAAAGAAGAAGAGCGTTTGAAAATTGCCGCACAGAAAGCCGATGGAGAAAATACCAATCGTCTTTTGGATGCCTTGGCAGAAGCGAAAAAGCACCATGAATCTCTTAAGGAAGCAGAATCTGCACAGCTTGCGAAAAAAGAAGAACTGCAAAAACAGCGTCGTGCTGTTGACTATGTGCAGCCCAAAGCATTGGATTGGAAGCAGAAAAAAGATGCGGCGGATCGTCTGGAATTACAGTTAAAAGAATTGCAGAATCAGGAACAAAAAGAAAAAGAAGTCCTTCAAAACACCATAGAACAGGAAACCGCACTGGAACCTTTGCGTGGACAGTTGGAAAATGATCGAGCAGAAGCGGCAAAAAAAGAAGATCGCTTGAAGGATTTCGAAGCAAAAGACCGTGCAGCGAAAGAAATCAACCATCAGCAGACAGAAATCCAAAAAACAACAGCACAAAAAGAAAAACTGGAAGCAAATAAGAAGGATTTGGAAGAACGTCTGGAAAATTTGCGCCAACAGGAAAGCCAGCTTCCTGCCATTCGGGAACGTTTGTCAGCGTTGGAACAGGCGAAAAATCGCTTGCAGGAACAGAAGGATTTGCTGAAAGAAACTGGAGATGCTATTCAGGATGGTCTGAAAGTAAAGAAAGAACTGGAAAAAATTCAATCTGATTATCAGGCAGCAAAAGAAAAATGGGAACAGGCAAAAGCGGTGGCAGATCAGGCAGAAAGAGATTATCTGGATGCTCAGGCTGGTATTCTGGCAGAGAATCTGACAGAAGGCATGCCTTGTCCTGTCTGCGGCTCTGTGCACCATCCGGCGAAGGCGGTGCGTCCAGCCCAAGCGCCTACCCAGGCAGAGTGGAATCGCCTGCGGGAAGCAGAAAAAACAGAGCGGGAAAAAACAGAAATTCTTTCCAGAAAAAGCGGTGAACTGAAGATTTCTCTGGAACATTTCCGGGATAATGTGAGAAATGGTCTGAAAAAATTAGGGTTGGAGAAATCTGCTCAAATGCAGGAATTGGCAGTTTCTTTGCAGACAGAGGAAAGTAAGCTGAATGCAGATTTGAAAGAAACGAAAAAACAGGAAAAAGATCTGTTGGATATTCCCGATGAACTGGAAAAAGCAAAAGCGGAGCAGCAGAGCTTACAGAAATCTTTAGATACAACAGATACAATACTGCGTCAGCAGGAGAGTGCTTTGGGGCAGAAACAAGGGGAATACAGTCAGCTGAAACAGCGCATTGGTGATGGCACTTTGGCAGAAGCCCAGGCAGAATGGAAAAAACTTTGTGATGCGATCAGGGAAAAGGAAGAAGCATTGCAGGATGCGGCAAACAAAAAACAGCAGGCAGAAACGGCATTGGCAAGGACACAAGCCCTTTTGAAACAGACAGAACAGAATCATCAGGAAGGCTGTGAAGCTAAAGAACAGGCAAAGGATGCTTTCTTGAAAACGCTGGAAGAACAGCATTTCAAAGACAAAGCGGATTTTGCAAGTGCCCTTGTTTCCAGAGAAATTCTGGAACAGGCAGAGGAGAAAAACCGGGCATATTTTGCTGATTTGCAGACAAGTCAGCAGCAATTGGCATCCAGAGAGAAAGAAGCGGCAGGCAAAATGTATCAGGATCTGACAGAATTGGAAGAAAGAATGGAACGCCTGCGTGTAGAAAAAGGAGCCCTTCAGGAAAAAGTACAGGAGCAGAAAGCACTGTGGCAGACCCGGAAAAAAGCGGCAGAAAGCGCATGGAAGGAATTGCAGGCTTGGAAGAAAGCGGAAAAAGCATATCTGCCCATTGTGGAACTTTCTAAGACAGCCAATGGGGAATTGGCACAGAAAGACAAGATTGCCTTTGAACAGTTTGTGCAGGGATTCTATTTTGATCGGATTTTGGCGGCAGCCAACCTGCGTTTTGCGGAAATGACCAATGGACGTTATCATTTGCGTCGTTCGGAAGTGGCAGCCAATAAACGTTCTCAGTCTGGTTTGGAATTGGAAGTCATGGACTATTTCACAGGCAAGGCAAGAGGGGTTAAGTCACTTTCCGGCGGTGAAGCTTTCAAGGCTTCTTTGAGTCTGGCACTGGGACTGTCTGATCTGATCCAGCAGACTGCTGGCGGCGTGGAAATCAAAGCCATGTTCATTGACGAAGGTTTTGGTGCATTGGATGAAGAATCCAGAGAACAGGCGGTACGGATTTTGCAGCAGCTTTCTTATGGAGATCGTATGGTGGGTATCATTTCCCATGTAACGGAACTGAAGGAAAGCATTGAAAAGAAACTGATCGTGAAAAAGAGCAGCACTGGCAGCACCGTTTTTTTGGAAGTATAAAAAAAGAGGCTGGAATCTGAAAGGATTCCAGCCTTTTTATGTTTTAGTAATTGGGATTGGATTTCATTGCCTGCAAAGTACGGTTCAGCAGATCGTCCAGTTCCCAGCCAAGCTGTTCTGCACCACGGCGGATGATGTCACGGTCACAGCCGGCAGCAAAGGATTTGTCTTTGAATTTCTTTTTCAGGGATTTCAATTCCATGTCCTGTACGCTCTTGGAAGGACGCATCAATGCAGCAGCGCCGATAAGCCCTGTCAGTTCGTCTGTGGCAAAGAGCACTTTTTCCATTTCGTGAACAGGTTCTACATCGGAACAGATGCCATAACCATGGCTGGCAACAGCGTGGATGAGTTTTTCATCCAGATCCAGGTCTTTCATGATTTCCTGGCATTTAATACAGTGCTGTTCGGGATAAAGTTCGAAATCCAGGTCGTGGAGCAGACCTACCATACCCCAGAATTCTACATCATCGCCATAGCCAAGTTCCTGTGCAAAATAGCGCATAACACATTCTACGGTTTCACCGTGCTGAATGTGGAAAGGTTCTTTGTTATATTCTTTCAATAATGCAAATGCTTCATCTCTTGTCAGTTCTTTTGCCATAATCGTTCCCTCTTTCCTTGGTGGTGTTTCTATTTTTATACATTATAACGGTTTGTGGTATAAAAAGCAATGGTTTTTCCAAAGGCGCGCGCTATTGCTTTTTCTGTCAAAAAAAGATACAATAGGGAAACAGAACAGAGAACAGAAAGAGAGGATCATTATGGACGTTACAAGTTTTGGCATTGACCATAATCGTTTGTTGAGAGGGATTTATGTTTCCAGAAAAGACACAGTGGGTGATGGCGTACTGACCACATTCGATGTGAGAATGAAAGAACCTAACCGTGAAATGGTCATGGATACTTCCGTGATGCATACCATTGAACATCTGATGGCAACATTTTTCCGCGGACATGACCAGTGGGCAGATCAGACCATCTATGTAGGCCCCATGGGATGCCGTACAGGGATGTATGTCATTTTCAAAGGCGATCTGGAATCCAAAGATGTTGCGCCGATTATGGCAGACGCATACCGCTATATGGCTGAATTTACAGGAGAAATTCCTGCGGCAAAAGCGGAAATGTGCGGCAATTATCTGGATCATAATCTGGAAATCACAAAAATTGAATGCAGAAAGTTCCTGGAAGAAGTACTGGAACAGATCAAAGAAGAAAACATGGTTTATCCCAGACAGCAGGGATAACAAGGAAAAAAAGCCGTCAAACCGAGAGGTTTGGCGGCTTTTTGTTATGATATCAACGAGGAGGAGGTTTTATTGTGTGGATGTGTGTTATCTTCTGCGGCAGTTATTGTTGTTGCCGCAAGAGTTGGAGCCGCAGCTGTTGCCGCAGGAGTTAGAACCGCAGCTGTTGCCGCAGGAGTTAGAACCGCAGCTGTTGCCGCAGGAATTGGAGCCACAGCTGTTGCCGCAGGAATTACCGCAGCCACTGCGGGAGTTGGAGCCACAGCCGGAATCACAGCTGTCATTGCAGCTGCATTCTTCACGACAGCCTGCGGAACCGTATGTGTCACCGAAACCGCAGCAGGAGCGGGGCTGCGTGGAAGGAGAGAACAGATCCAGAGGGAAAGGTACCCGGTCGAAGTTGCGGCAAGGATCTACATCTCCGTTTGTGGAAATGCTGCAAGGTTCAGGTACGCAGTTGCCAAAGCTGTGTACCAGCATATTTACGGTACGGAACAGTTTGACAATGGTGAACAGACCCAGTGTGACATTAACGGCAATGGGTGCGCCCATGGAAGCGTCGCCATTGTCACAGCCGCAGTTGTTGCATCCACAGTTGTTGGAACCACAGTTGCTGCATCCACAGTTATTGCATCCGCAGTTATTGCAGCAGTTGCAGCTGCATCCACAGCCGGGGTATTTCAATTCTGCTGCCAGACCAACGGCTTTCCCTTCTGCTGTAACGAAAGGCCCGCCGTGGGAATTGCCGCAGCAGTCAAACAGATCGGATACTGTGGTCACGTCAGATTCTGTGGAACCAAACAGTGTTACTTTCAGTGTGTAGGAGCTGGTAGCATCTGTGCAGCCGATGGGGCAGCCGTCTGCTCTGCGGAATTCCAGTGTGTAGTCAAATACATACCGCAGTTCCAGATCCCAGCAGCCTTCCCGGAAAGTGTTGGGGCATTTGCGCAGAATATCGATTCTGCTCAGTTCCGGATTGTGCATGGTAACAGTTGCTGCATTGACAGGGGGGATGATGATGTCGCCGTCGCACATCATGTCGTTGCAGCCATTCATACCGCCGCATACGCTTCTGGCGGGGCCCAGAATGTCAGGACTCAGACATTTCTGAATTCTGCACTGGTCAAAGATTTTCTGTGCGATGATGCAGGCTTCGCTCTGGTTGTTATTGTTGTTGCAGCCGCAGCATCTTGCGGTGATTTCCGCATTGTTTTCAAATTCAAAAGCTCCCATAAGACAGCCTCCTTTGGATATTGTGATTGGATTCTTTTATATACTATGTGGCTGTGTGAAATGGGTGCATTTGACAGGAATAAAAAATATGTCGTAGAAAAACATTTGTATTTGCACTGTGATTTGGTGAGTTTTTTTGTAAAAAAGGTGTTATAATAATCGCAAGCTCATAGGAAAAGGAGCTTTACATCTGAAAACGACAAAAATCAGCACATTCCAAGGAGGAGATGACGATGTTAGACTTTAGCGAGATTAGAAAAATTGATGGTGCAGTGGCAGATGCCATTGTTGCGGAACTGGAAAGACAACAACATAATATTGAACTCATTGCTTCTGAAAATATTGTTTCTAAAGCGGTAATGTATACAATGGGAACCCCTTTGACAAATAAATACGCAGAGGGCTATCCTGCAAAACGCTACTATGGCGGATGTGAAAAAGTGGATATCGTAGAAAATCTGGCAAAAGAGCGTGCAAAAGAGCTTTTTGGCTGCGACCATGTAAATGTACAGCCTCACAGCGGCTCTCAGGCAAACCAGGCAGTGTACTTTGCCATGCTGGAACCAGGGGATACGGTTATGGGTATGAATCTGGATCATGGTGGTCATCTGACTCATGGCAGTCCTGTAAATATGTCCGGCAAATACTTCAATTTTGTGCCTTATGGTGTGAACCATGAAGGGTATATTGATTATGAAGCTTTCCGTAAAAAGGCATTGGAAGTGAAACCCAAAATGATCGTGGCAGGTGCCAGTGCCTATGCCAGAACCATTGACTTCAAATATATGAGTGATGTGGCAAAAGAAGTGGGTGCATATTTTATGGTAGATATTGCCCACATTGCAGGTTTGGTTGCGGCTGGATACCATCCTTCTCCTGTGCCTTATGCGGATTTTGTGACCACAACTACGCATAAGACACTGCGTGGCCCTAGAGGAGGTATGATTATGTGCAAAGCAGAGTATGCCCAGAAAATCGACAAGGCCATTTTCCCCGGTATTCAGGGTGGCCCTTTGATGCACATTATCGCGTCTAAAGCAGTTTGCTTCCAGGAAGCATTGCAGCCTGCTTACAAAGAATATATTGGACAGGTTGTGAAAAACGCAAAAGCTATGGCGGCAGCATTGCAGAAACATGGTGTAGACTTGGTTTCCGGCGGAACGGACAACCATCTGATGCTGCTGGATCTGCGTTCTTTGAATATTACAGGTAAGGATGCGGAAAAAGTGCTGGATGCAGTGGCAATCACAGTCAACAAGAATACCATTCCCGATGACCCTCAGTCTCCTTTTGTTACAAGCGGTATCCGTGTTGGCACACCTGCGGTAACTTCCCGCGGCATGAAAGAAGCGGAAATGGAAGAAATTGCGGAAATCATGGCAATGGTACTGAAAGATTACGAAGGTACCAAAGAAGAAGCAGCAAAGAGAGTACGGGCACTGACTGACCGTTTCCCCATTTATGAAGATTAAGCAGTGAAACGTATTTTTATGGTATTTTGAACATAAAAAAGGTGAAACTTCTTTATATAAGAAGTTTCACCTTTCTTTGTTTATTCGTTTGTCTGTTCTTTTGTTCTGGATTCGTGTTCGGAACGATATCTGGACATCAAACCGTGGAACAGATCCATTGCGGTAGGCGGTGTAAAGCTGATGGCATTTGCGCCCGCTTCAATGGTGCGTTTGATACTTTCTCTGGTAGGGCCGCCTGTGGCAATAATCGGAATTTCAGGATATTTTGTCCGAATTTTCGCAACCACTTCCGGTGTTTTTCCGGCGGCGGAAATATTCAGGATACCTGCACCGGCTGCGATTCTGGCGTCGATGTCAGTATTTTCGTCCAGAACTGTGATGACAACAGGAATATCAACGATTTTGCTGATTTCATGAATCACTTCATTGGTGGTGGGCGCATTTACAACAACGGCCATAGCACCAAGAGCTTCCGCGTCTTTTGCCAGCATCACAACACGGGGGCCAGTGGTAGTGCCGCCGCCTACGCCTGCAAAAACAGGAATGCTGGACGCGGTGATGATTGAATTGGTAATGACCTGCTGAGGCGTAAAGGGATATACCGCCAAAACAGCGTCAGCGTTACAGTTGCGGATGATGGCAATATCCGTAGAAAAGACAAGGGATTTGATACGTCTGCCCCAAATAACAATGCCGCTGGCTGCCCAGATTTCTTCCGGCATGGTAACGATATGCTTCCGCAGTCTGGTATCAATGCGAGGTGGTTTTTTTTCTGCCAATTCACTCACTCCTTTATATCTGTTCAGTTTCAAAGTGTTTACATAAGAATTACAGTAACAGAATATAACGATTTTTTTTGTTTGTCAAGCGTGGGCAAATGGGAGAAATGTTCTTCTTGGAAGCGGCATGGGACTGGGGTGGGGGGAGGAAAAAACTTGACATACAGGGGGTTTCGGGATAAACTTTGAAGTGTAAATATGTAAACTTTGACATTTTGGAGGGAGATTATTTTTGGAAACCATAATTGGTCTAGGCGTTTCCGTTGTATTGAATATCGTGCTGATTGTGAAGATCATGCTTTTGCAGAAAAAACATGCACAGCACACGGTAACAGAAGAAGGCATTCGCCAGATGGTAGACGCAGGCGGTGACAATGGCTCAATTGATGAATCAGAAAAAGAAATGATCAACAATATTTTTGAGCTGAGCAATACTTCTGTGGAAGAAATCGCCACACATCGTACAGATATTGTTGCGGTGCCTCTGGAAGCCACACTGGCAGAAATCAAGGAAGTGCTGATGGAGGAAAAGTATTCCCGTATTGTGGTCTATGAAGACAGTATCGACAATATTGTAGGCGTATTCCATGTGAAGGATCTGGTTAAGTATATTCTGACCGATTCTACCAGAATGGAGGAAGGCAATTTCCATCTGGAGGACATCATGATGCAGCCCTATTTTGTGCCTTTTTCTAAAAAAACGGACGAGCTCATTGAGGAAATGCAGCGGGAAAAAGTACACATGGCAATTGTTATCGACGAATACGGCGGTACATCCGGTATCGTTACCATGGAAGACGTCATGGAAGAAATTGTCGGGAATATCTTTGACGAATACGATCTGGAAGAAGAGGAAGACATTTGTCCCATTGATGAGAATAGCTATTCCATCAGCGGTAAGGCGGATCTGCAGGATGTTGCAGAACAGCTTGGCATCGTCTTTGAAGATGACGAGGATTATGACACATTAGGCGGTTATCTGATCGGTCGTCTGGGCAGAATTCCGGAAGATGATGAAATGCCGGAAATCGCTGTGGGCGGCTGGCTGTTCCAAATCAAACAGTTTGAAGAAAAACGCATTGAAAAAGTTTATGCTTTGCGGCAGCCGGAAGCCTTGGAAGAGGCAGAAGATGTCACAGAGGATGAAGGATAAGAATATCAAGGAGGAAAAGGATTATGTTAAATGAAAAAGTAGCGCAGCTGATCAATGAACAGGTAAACAAGGAATTCTATTCCGCATATCTGTATCTGGATTTTGCGAACTATTATGCATCTAAAGGTCTGGCAGGTTTTGCAAACTGGTATAAAATCCAGGCACAGGAAGAACGCGATCACGCTCTGCTGTTCTATCAGTACCTGCATAACAACAACGCAACTGTTACACTGGAAGCCATCGGCAAACCCGATGTACCTCTGAACAGCCTGATGGATCCTCTGAAAGCTGGTCTGGAACATGAAGTATATGTAACAGGTCTGATCCATAACATCTATGCAGCTGCACAGGAAGTAAACGACTTCCGCACCATGCAGTTCCTGGATTGGTTCGTAAAAGAACAGGGCGAAGAAGAAACAAACGCCAACGACCTGATCACAAAAATGGAACTGTTCGGCACAGACCCCAAAGCTCTGTATCTGCTGGATTCCGAAATGGCAGCAAGAGTTTATGTAGCGCCCAGCTTGACACTGTAATTTTCAGCGAAAAAGAGAAAGTCTCATTAAGGGCTGCTTTATAAAGAAACAAAGCTGGCTGAAATTCTTCCAATATATAGGATTTCAGCCAGCTTATTTTTATAGGATTGTTTTCTTCTGAAGAAAGCGGTTTTGTCTTTTTTTCTGTACATATTTCCGCTTTCTCTCTTGTTCCCCATTTTGATTTGCGGTATACTGAGGTCAATAGGGAAAAAAGGGGGAAGGATTATGAATGTATTGGCTATTGTGCTGCCAGTGTTCTGTATGCTGGGGCTTGGTATGGCTGCCAATCGTTTCGGTTGGATCAGTCGTGCCGGCATGGATGGTATTAAATTGGTGGCAACCAATATCATGCTGCCTGTTGTTCTGGTAGACGCATTGGGGATGGCAGAGTATAACAAAGTAACACTTCTGCTGTTGGCGGTTATGCTGGTACAGCTTTTCATTACCACAGGGGCTGGTTATCTGTTACGGCCTTTGGTTGGCGGAAGTCAAAGCAGATATCTGCCTTTTCTGACAGCGACTTTTGAGGGCGGTATGATGGCATATCCATTGTATATGGCATTGTGCGGATCGGAAATGCTTTCCAATATTGCTGCTTTGGATATGGCAAACTGTATTTTTACATTTACCGTTTATCTGGTACTGATTACAGCCACAGGCAAAGGAAAAAGCGGCGGCGGACAGCTGCTTTCCACGGTACTGCGTGCACCTGCTATGTATGGGGTTGTACTTGGTATTTTGCTGGGGGTTACAGGCATACTGCCTAAGATCGCAGGCAGCCGTGTAGGAGATGTATATTCTTCTTTGATTTCTATGATTACCACACCGGTTTCCGCATTGATTCTGTTGTGTGTTGGTTATGATTTGAAACTGGATCACCGGGTGCTTTCTTCCGCGGGGAAATCTGCTGCCATTCGTCTGGTGCTGCAAGGGGTGCTTTTGGTGGGCGTATGGTTTGTACTGCGGAATTTTGTGGCAGAACAGGAAATGAAAATTGCTGTATTCCTGTATGCTTTTATGCCGCCTTGTTTCATGAGTCCTCTGTATGCTGTCAGAGAAAAAGACAAGGTGTATACATCGACAACCATTTCACTTTATACTATTTTATCTATCATTGCTTTTACCATTTTGTCCGTCATATTCGGATGATTTTCAAAGCCGCTTTTTCCTGTAAAGAGCGGCTTTTTCTTATGGTTTGCAGTAAGAAGATTTTTCAGAATTGTATGGATAAAAAAACTTCGGGAAAATTCGCTATTGTATCTTTTGGTAATTCTATTTATAATGTACCATAGCGAATACGCATAGCAAATGCAATGAGCAACAGAAAGGCGGAACAAACATGAAGAAAAACTTGCTGGTAGCCCAATCAGGCGGCCCTTCGGCTGCCATCAATGCGACTCTGTGCGGTGTGGTGGAAATGGGATTGGAGCATCCGGAGATTGAGAAAATATATGGCGTCAAAAACGGGATTATGGGGATGTTGTCTGAACGGTTTGTAGACCTGACAGAATTGCTGGCGGATGAAAGCGCGCGTCAGCTCCTTTGCCAGACACCGTCTTCCGCTTTGGGTTCCTGCCATATGAAATTATCTCCCTGGGAAGAAAATGCCTTTGAATATGAAAAGGCCATCAGCATTTTCAGAAAATATAACATTGGTTATTTTATGTATATCGGTGGCAGTGACTCCATGGATACCGTGCATAAATTATCCGAATACTGCCGGAACCATCATATCAATGATATCAAGATCATTGGTGTGCCCAAAGCCATTGAAAACGATCTGCCGGAAACAGACCATTCTCCCGGTTTTGGTTCCGCTGCAAAATATATCGGTACCACATTGACAGAAATTGCATGTGACTGCAATGTATATGCATTGCCTTCCATTACAGTGGTAGAAATCATGGGGCAGGATACAGGCTGGCTCACAGCTTCTTCTGCTTTGGCAAGACTCAATGGAGATGCGGCACCGGATTTGATCTATCTGAGTGAACGTCCTTTTTCCGTGGAACAGTTCCTGTTTGATGTGCGGGAAAAAATGATGGAAAAACGCTCTGTCATTGTGGCAGTCAGCGAAGGTCTGCGCAATGAAGAAGGGGCTTATCTGACAGACAGCCTTCAGAATCGGGTGGAAGATGAATTTGGTCATCGGATTCTGGCAGGGGTTTCCCGTTTCTTGGAGGAAATCCTGCGGCAGGAAATCGGCTGCAAAGTCCGTAGTGTGGAACTGAATCTCATGCAGCGCTGTGCATCCCATGTAGCAAGTGCAACAGATATTCAGGAAGCACGCACCATGGGGCGGGAGGCAGTGCGTTATGCGCTGGAAGGCGGCAGCGGCGAAATGGCTTGCCTGCGCAGAGTTTCTAATGCGCCTTATGCATCGGAAGTGTTCTTCATTCCTGTGGACCAGGTGCTCAATCGTGTGAAACAGGTACCGGATGAATGGATCAATGAAGAAGGCAATGACATCACACAGGAAATGATGGATTACCTCATTCCTTTGATTCAGGGTGAAATTCCCTGTGCTTATGAAAATGGTGTGCCTGTGCATTTCCATCTTTCCTGATTCATAGCAAAAAAATGTATAAATCAGCCAAAAGTCGTCCATACTTTTCATCGAGGTGGTAGGTATGAAAAGAGGGATTGCGCTTTTGGCTGTTCTTGTTTTTCTCTCCTGCACAGCGGCGGGATATTTGTATACCCAAAGAATGCAGGAACCTGTGACACAGGAAGAAAAAACAGAGCAGACAGAACCTGTTGCAAAAGAAGAAACGGTCATTGGGGAAAATGCGGAAATCGTATATCAGTATTATTATACGGAAGATCAGAGAACTGCGGAGCAGGTGGAACCTGTGCAGAATTATCTTTTGGGTTTGAATCTGGCACAGGTACGCAGTATTTATGATGGCTGGCAGGTGGTTTTCTTTTCACCGGATAAAGTCATTCTGCGCAGTACAGTGGAAGGACGCAGTGATGAAAGTTTTCTGCTGGGTGAGCAAAATGGCATGCTGGCTGTTTTTCGAGAGGATGCCGATGGAAAAATAACATTATATGAATGTACGGATGTGCCTTTATCTGTATTGCCGGAGATAGAACGTCAGCAGATTCGGGAAGGTGTGCGGATATTGGGAGAAGATAATCTTGCCAGGGTTTTGGCAGATTATATCAGTTGATTTTGCCATGTAAGAGAAGGATAAAATGATAAAAAACGCCGGAAATGTTGGCTTTTTGCCAACCTGCATCGGATTTTCTGCTTGATGGCGTTTTGGCAAGAGTGATAAAATTTTGGTGCAAAATGGAAATCATTTATTGAAAATCACGGAGGAATGTTTGACAACAGAAGGATTTTTGAAAAAATGATAAAAAGTAATCCGCATTTTTGATTGTCTGTAAGAAAAATTTTTTGAAAAAATTTTAAAAATAGGCTAGACATTTAATGTCCCACATGCTATAATAACAACTGTGAAAACTCCCCAATATTTTCACATTGCGGTAAGACGCAATCCCAATAAGAAATACCTTCTCTTTGTGAAAATGAGCAGCCATCGGCAGGTTGCTCATTTTCATTTTGTCCGAAAAAAAGAGCCAGTGTTTGACATGAATTTTCCGGCATATTATAATTGGTGCAGGGACGGTGAAAATATGGATTATTATTTGGACTTGGTGCAAAGCGTAAAAAAGAAATACAGACTTTGCAGGGAAGCGTTTTTGCCACAGGCTGTGTTCAGTGACGAATCGGAAAACTTCCGGAAACCGGCAGAACCGTCAGCCGAAGATTTTGTGGAAATTTCTGTACTGACTGGGCGCAATAATGCGTCGGCGGTATATTTATGTGTAGATGATAAAAGATTGTTGATGGAACGAGTGGAAAACGGCCGCGTGTTTGATCGTTATTGCGTTGTTCTGCCGCCGGCGGAAGAAGCGGCTAATTACTTTTTCCAGATCATTCATAATGAAACAACCTATTATTATACAAGAAATGGTGTGTCTCAGGAATTTCCCGTGGACGGATATTTTCGGCTGCTGCGGAATTTCCAGACGCCTGCATGGGCACGGGGTGCGGTGATGTACCAGATTTTTGTAGACCGTTTTTGCAATGGAGATCCTTCCAATGATGTGAAAACAGGAGAATATAACTATCTGGAAAATCAGGTGCAAGCAGTAGAAGACTGGTATGCCCAGCCGGAAGATGGTGATTTTTGCCATTTTTACGGCGGTGACTTGCAGGGGATTTTGCAGAAAATGGACTATTTACAGAATTTGGGTGTGGAAGTATTGTATCTGAATCCCATTTTCGTTTCTCCCAGCAGTCATAAATACGATATTCAGGATTACGACCACGTTGACCCGCACTTTGGCGTGATCGTAGAGGATTATGATAAAGTGGTCGAGCCAGGCGAGAAAAATAGCCAGGCAAAAGCCTATATTACCAGAACCACCAGTGAACGAAACCTTGTGGAAAGTGATGCGCTTTTCATTCGTCTGGTGGAGGAAGCCCATAAAAGAGGCATGCGGGTTATTTTGGACGGTGTATTTAACCATTGCGGTGGATTCCATAAATGGCTGGATCGGGAAGAAGTTTATAAATATCAGAAAAAAGGTGCTTACTACTGCAAGCAGAGCCCTTATCATGATTATTTTTATTGGAAAGAGGATGGCTCTTACGAAGGTTGGTGGGATTATCCCAACCATCCGAAGCTGAATATGGAGAACTGTTCTGCGCTGTATTGGGAGATTATGCGTATCGGGCAGAAATGGGTTTCTCCCCCTTATAACGCTGACGGCTGGCGTCTGGATGTTGCGGCAGATGTGGGCAAATCTGAGGAATTTAATCATAAATTCTGGCATGATTTCCGCAGTGCTGTGAAAAAAGCCAATCCGGAAGCCTTGATTCTGGCGGAACATTACGGAGATGCGGAAGCATGGCTCAGAGGTGATCAGTGGGATGGCGTTATGAATTACGATGCTTTCATGGAACCGGTTTCCTGGTATTTTACGGGCATTTCCAAACATAGCACAGAATCCCGCCCGGATCTGAAAAACAATAACGCTGTTTTCTGGGATACCATTCGGTATCAGATGGGCAGAATGCCTGCACAGGCAGCTGGCGTTGCCATGAATGAACTTTCCAATCACGATCATTCCCGTTTTCTGACCAGAACAAACGGAAGAACAGGTCGGCTCCACACAGATGGTGCCCAGGCGGCAAATCGTGGTGTCAATAAAGCGATGTTCCGGGAAGCGGTGTTGCTGCAAATGACATGGCCTGGCGCGCCTACGGTATATTATGGAGATGAAGCTGGTGTAACTGGCTGGACAGACCCGGATAACCGCAGACCTTTCCCTTGGAATCGGGAAGATGATGAACTGGTACAGTATCATAAAATACTCATTGGTTTGCGGAAAGAGCATATTTCTTTGCGAAAAGGCTCTTTGAAGCCGTTGGATACGGAAAACGGTATTCTGGCATATGGACGTTTTTGCGAAGAAGAACGCTGTCTGATTGTCTGCAACAACCGAGAGGAGGCCGTGCAGATTTCTTTACCAGTATGGCAGATCGGTGTGCAGTCCTGGGGCAAAATGGAAGTTTTGCTCAAGACAAAAGAAATGGATTATTTTACGGAAAAAGAACTGCTTTCAGTGGAAAAGGGCATGATACAGCTGGAAATGCCGCCACATAGCGGTATATTGATGAAAGAAGTGTAAGTCATGGATTTGCGGATATTATTTGAAAATGCGGATATGGTGGCTGTGGAAAAACCACAGGGCATGCCTGCTCAGCCGGACAGAACAGGGGATGGGGATTTGCTTTCCCTGCTGTCAGCCCAGATGAAGCAGGAGTTAGGATTGGTGCATCGTCTGGATCGCCCTGTTGGGGGCATTATGGTTTTTGCCAAGACAAAACAGGCGGAAGCAGCCCTTTCCAAAATGATGCAGGCAGGCGGCTGGAAGAAATCTTATCTGACTGTTCTTTGGGGCATGTTGGAAGAAAAGAGCGGTACATGGACAGATTATCTTTTTAAAAACGCCAGAACCAATTTGTCAGAAGTGGTGTCCCCTTCCAGAAAAGGCGCAAAGAAAGCCATTCTGCATTATCAGGTACTAGCAGAAACCATGTGGAATGAGCAACCCCTTTCTCTGGTGGAAATTACATTGGAAACAGGGCGGCACCATCAGATTCGTGTCCAGACTTCCCATCATGGCGCACCCATTTGGGGAGACAGAAAATATAATACATTACAGCCCATGAGAGGCATTGGCAACATGGCTTTATGGTCATGGAAGTTGGAAGGAAAATGGGAAAAACAGAAGGATGGTTTTTCCATTCGTTCCTTGCCCAGCGATATGCCATTTTCGCTTTTTTCGGAAAAATTGGGAGAATTGTAAAAAAGTTGTTTTGCTTTTTTTTGCAATGTGTATTATAATGTTCTTGAAAATAGAGAAACAGATAAAAGAACAGCAATGTTCTTTTATTTTCATCATAAAATTAGCAATCACAAAGGTGGTTGGCTAACAAAATAAAGGACGGTGAATGACAATGCAAGGAAAATTTACAAATAAAGCTCAGGAAGTGCTGAAAAGAGCCCAGGAGGCTGCTTTGAAGCTGGGGAATAAATATGTAGGAACTGAACATATTTTGCTGGGGCTGACATTGGTCAGTGACAGCGTAGCTGCAAAGGCGCTGGAAAGTCAGGGTGTTACCTATCATCAGGTCATGGACAAAATCCAGTCTATGACAGGGGGCACCTCTGCTTACTATATTCCTGCGGACTTTACACCACGGGCAAAACGTGTGGTGGAAAGCAGTGTGCAGGAAGCATTCCGTATGGGTACTGGCTATGTAGGTACAGAACATATCCTCATTGCCCTCATTCGAGAAAATGATAATATTGCTGTACGGATTATGGTATCTCTGGATCTGAATCTCCAGCGTTTGTATGATGACATCATGAACATGCTGGGAGAAGGGGAAGACCAGAACAGCAGCGCTCGCGGTATGAACAGCCAAGGAGAAAAACAGGAAAAAAGCGCCACAGAAACACTGGATAAATTCAGCCGTGATATGACGGCACTGGCAAAGAAAAATAAATTTGACCCCATTGTGGGCAGAGATAAGGAAATCGAACGGATTGTGCAGATTTTGAGCCGTCGTACCAAAAACAATCCTTGTCTGGTGGGTGATCCCGGTGTAGGGAAAACCGCCATTGTGGAAGGTCTTGCCCAGAAAATTGCAGAAGGCAATGTGCCCGATACTTTGAAAAATAAGAGAATTGTGGGTCTGGATCTTTCTGCCATGGTTGCTGGTTCCAAATATCGTGGGGAATTTGAAGAACGTATGAAAAAAGCCATGGACGAAGTAAAAGCTGATGGCAATATCATTCTGTTTGTGGATGAAATCCATACCATCATCGGTGCAGGGGCTGCGGAAGGCGCCATTGACGCATCCAATATTCTGAAACCCGCTCTTTCTCGTGGAGAAATCCAGCTCATTGGTGCCACCACATTGGAAGAATACCGGAAACATATTGAAAAAGACGCTGCTTTTGAACGCCGTTTCCAGCCTGTGAAAGTGGAAGAACCTGACGAACAGGCGGCAGTAGCGATGCTGAAAGCTTTGCGTGATAAATACGAAATGCACCATAAAGTAACCATTTCCGATGATGCCATCGAAGCGGCTGTGAAGCTGTCTTCCAGATATGTATCTGACCGTTTCCTGCCTGATAAAGCCATTGACCTCATTGACGAAGCCGCTTCCCGTCTGCGTCTGAAAACATTCAGCGCACCGGATAATGTGGCGGAAATGGAAGAAAAACTGGCGGAAATGGAAAAAGAAAAAGAAGCTGCCATCAAGACAGAAGAATTTGAAAAGGCGGCGGAAATCAAACGGGCCCAGGATGCGCTTCGCGCTCAGTGGAAAGAAGCCAAAAAAGAATGGGAAAACAACCATGAAAATCAGGCACAGGTAGTCACTAGAGAAGAAGTGGCAGAAGTGGTGTCTGTATGGACAGGTGTGCCTTTGCAGAGTTTGCAGGAAGAAGAAAGTCAGCGGCTTTTGCATCTGGAAGATATCCTTCATCAGCGTGTCATTGGACAGTCGGAAGCCGTAAAAGCACTGGCAAAAGCCATCCGCCGTGGCAGAGTTGGTTTGAAAGATCCCAACCGCCCCATCGGTTCCTTCCTATTCTTGGGGCCTACGGGTGTTGGTAAAACAGAATTGTCCAAAGCTTTGGCGGAAGCCCTCTTTGGGGATGAAGATGCTATGATCCGTATCGACATGTCCGAATATATGGAGAAACACAGCGTATCCCGTATGGTAGGTTCTCCTCCGGGTTATGTGGGTTATGAAGAAGGCGGTCAGCTCAGTGAAAAAGTTCGCCGGAATCCTTATTCTGTTGTCCTGTTCGATGAAATCGAAAAAGCATCTCCTGATGTTTTCAATGTGTTGTTACAGGTGCTGGATGATGGACATATCACCGATGGTCAGGGCAGAAAAGTGGATTTCAAAAACACAGTCATTATCATGACTTCCAATGCCGGCGCAAGAAGCATTGTAGAGCCAAAACGTGTGGGCTTTACCAGCATGGAAACAGAAGAACAGAGTTATCAGAACATGAAGAAAAATGTCATGGAAGAAGTGCGCCATATCTTCAAACCGGAATTTTTGAACCGAATCGACGATATGATCGTATTCCATTCCCTGACACAGGAAGATATTCTGGAAATCGTAAAACTTATGACCAAAACCGTTTCCAAACGTATCAAAGAAAATATGGACATTACCGTTACCTTTACGGATAAAGCCCTGGAAAAAATCGCGGAAGAAGGCTATGACAAAGCCTTTGGCGCAAGACCTCTCCGTCGTGCCATCCAGTCCCGCATTGAGGATGCTTTTGCGGAAGAATATCTCATGGGCAACTTCAAAGCAGGGGATAAAGTTTCCGTTGGTTTAAAAACAAACGGCTTTCTTTTCCGTGTGGTAAAATGAACGAACAAATAGGTAGAAAAAAGCAGAATTTTGGTATATACCTGCGGCAGGTTTTGTGATATAATCAATCTGATATAATATCAGAAATATTACCGTGCATATTCTTGTTCGGAATAGACAATAAAGAAAGGACGCTTGGGAGGTAAGCAACATGGCAGTAATTGAGGAATTGATTAGAAAAGAAGATGACGGCAGCATCAGTTTCGGTAACTACCTGATGGATGAAAAGAAAAAAGTGCTGGACTTTGAAGTGCAGGGCGATTTGTATAAAGTAAAAACATTTAAAGAAATCACAAAACTGGAAAAGAACGGTAAAATGCTGCTGGAAGCAGTACCCGGCGCAACTGTTCTGAACTTTGCGCAGGATGAAAGAGGCGTTTCCTTCCTGGTGGAAGCAGAAGAAGATGTTCAGCTGACACTGGAACTGGAAGCAGATACAGAATACAAAATTCTGGTTGACGACGTAAACGTTGGCAAAATGAAAACAAATATGACAGGCAAAGTGACATTCTCTGTGGAAATTCAGAAAAATGCAACACCTGTAAAAATTGAAAAAATCGGCTAAAATCTGAGTTTTCAGTACATGATGAAAAGAAAATCGATAGAGTCTTGCAAAAGGCTTTATCGATTTTTGTTTATCTGTCTGTTTTTGTGATGACAACAAAAAAGGTTATCATCGAGGTGGAAGAATGAGAGTAAAAACATCGTATATTTGCAGTGAATGTGGATACAAAAGCTCAAAATGGATGGGAAAATGCCCAGAATGTGGAGAGTGGAACACATTTTCTGAACAGGAAGAAACCGAAAAGGAAAAAAGCAGTGCAAAGCCCGTACAGCTGACCCTTTCCCGTTTGAAGGAAGTGGAAAGCAGCAAAAGCCAGCGGCTTTTGACAGGTATTGGGGAGTTTGACCGTGTTATGGGCGGTGGCATCGTCCGGGATTCCGTAACCGTTTTGACATCTCCTCCCGGTGGCGGCAAATCCACATTGTGCCTGATGGTAGCATACCAACTGGCAAATGCAGGCTACCGTGTGTTATATGCAACAGGGGAGGAAAGTGACAGCCAGATCAAGAATCGAGCAGACAGGATATTGGGGGATATTGCCGATAATATCTGGATTTTGGCAGATACTTCTATGGATGCGGTATTGTCTGCCGTTGGGGAAGTAGACCCGGATTTGATTATTCTGGACAGTATCCAGACATTCTCTCTGGCGGAATTTTATCCGGCGAGGGCAGGCAATCCTACCCAGACCATGGAATGCGCTTCCGCATTGGTGCAGTGTGCAAAGGATAAGCGCAGACAGCGAGCAGCGCTGATGATTGGGCAGATGAATAAAAATGATGAGATTGCTGGTCTGCGTGCATTGGAACATCTGGTGGATACGGTTCTGGTGCTGGAAGGAGAAGGGGCAGATGAGCTTCGTGGACTTCTGGCGACGAAAAATCGTTTCGGCAGCACTGGAGAAATGGGCTTTTTTGCCATGACAGAAAAGGGACTGCGTTCCATTGACAATCCTTCAGAATACTTCATTACCAAGCGAAACAGAAATGAACTGGTTTCTGGCAGTGCTGTTACAGTTTTGCGGGAAGGCTCCCGTCCCATTGTGGCAGAAGTGGAAAGTCTGGTTTCCCAGTCCTTTACACCATATCCTTCTCGGATCAGTGAAACCATGAAAAAAGATACCCTTCATACACTGCTTTCCATTTTGGAACAGCGGGGCAATGTGAAACTTTATGATAAAAACGTGGTGGTTAAGACCACAGGCGGCTTGTTCTTGAAGGAGCAGGCAGCAAATTTGGCGGTGCTCATGAGTATTGTGTCGTCTGTGAAGAACAGACCTATCCCGCCGGATTGGGCGTTCATTGCCGATGTGGGGCTGACGGGAGAATTGAAGCGGGTACCTGCCATGGAAAGTCGTTTGAAGGAGCTTGACCGGCTGGGATACGCAAAAATTATTGTGGCAAAAGGCGCTGCTGGGCAAGTTGTTTTGCAGCATGCAGAAGTAATTGAATGTCGTCTTTTGCAGGATGTTATGGCAATTTTGACAGAATTTTACAGCAAAATGCGTGATTGATTTTCTGTATCTTCTGGCGTTCATTGTATTTTTATAGTTTACGAATGGAAAAACCTATATTATAATAAAGCAATAGGCATTGAAGGAATCAAGATTTTGACTGATGATTCAGTGAATATACAAAGGAGGTATGATAAGCATGCAGGAAGTAAAAATTAAAAAGTTCAAAAAGGTGCTGGTTGCCAACCGTGGCGAAATTGCCATCCGTGTGTACCGTGCCCTGAATGAACTGGGTATTCAGACAGTTGGTATTTTCTCCAAAGAAGATAAATACTCTCTGTTCCGTACCAAAACAGACGAAGCATATATGCTCAATCCTGAAAAGGGTCCCATCGACGCATATCTGGATATTCGTAATATCATCAACATTGCAAAGGCAAAAGGCGTTGACGCCATCCACCCCGGCTATGGTTTCCTTTCCGAAAACCCCGCTTTTGTAGAAGCATGTAACCAGGCTGGTATCGCTTTCATCGGCCCTGATGTGGATGTTATGTACTCCATGGGGGACAAAATCTCCTCTAAACAGATGGCTATTGAATGTAATGTACCCATCATCCCTGGTGTTGACCATGCCATCAGAAGCCTGGACGAAGTTATGGAAGTAGCGGAAAGAGTCGGCTACCCCGTTATGCTGAAAGCCAGCAATGGTGGCGGCGGACGTGGTATGCGTATCGTCAACAGCGCGGAAGAAATGCCTAAGGAATTTGACGAAGCAAGAAACGAAGCGAAAAAAGCCTTCGGTGACGATAAAATTTTCGTTGAAAAATATCTCCGTGACCCCAAACACATTGAAGTTCAGGTTCTGGGTGACAAATACGGCAACGTTGTGCACCTCTTTGACCGTGACTGTTCTGTGCAGCGCCGTCATCAGAAAGTTGTGGAATTTGCTCCCGCTTTCACTGTCAGCGATGCAGTCAGAGAAAAAATCTTCGCAGATGCCGTTCGTCTGTCCAAACATGTAGGATACAAAAATGCTGGTACACTGGAATTTTTGGTGGATGCAGACGAAAACTACTATTTCATCGAAATGAACCCCCGTATTCAGGTAGAACATACCGTAACAGAAGAAGTAACGGGTATTGATATCGTGCAGGCACAGATTCTGATTGAAGAAGGTTATCCTCTGGATTCCCCTGAAATCGGCATCAAATCTCAGGATGACATCCATTCCAATGGTTATGCCATTCAGCTGCGTGTCACCACAGAAGACCCTGCCAACAATTTCCTGCCTGACACAGGCAAAATCAGTGTATACCGTTCTCCTGCCGGCAATGGTATCCGTCTGGATGGCGGTACTGCTCACACAGGTGCGGAAATTACACCTTTCTATGACAGCTTGCTGGTAAAAATCATCGCTCACGACAGAACATTTGAAGGCGTAACAAGAAAAGCTGTTCGTGCTATCAAAGAAACCAGAATCCGTGGTGTAAAAACAAATATTCCTTTCCTCATCAACGTACTGCAGAGTGATGTTTGGAATGCTGGTAAATGCACCACAACATTCATTGAAAAAACACCTGAATTGTTCCATATCGTATTGGGTAAAGACAGAGCGACCAAGATTGCTGAATTTATCGGTAATAAGATCGTAAACGAATCCAAAGGTCATAAGCCTGAATTTGATCCCATTGTGCCTCCTTCCTTCGGACAGGACCAAAATGGCAAGACCATCTTTGTAGAAGGTGCGAAAGACAAGTTCCTGCGTATGGGCGCAAAAGACTATACACAGAGCCTGCTGAAAGAAAAACGCCTGCTGGTAACAGATACCACCATGCGTGACGCCCATCAGTCTCTGATGGCAACACGTCTGCGTACAAACGACCTGATCGTTGCAGCGCCTGCAACCAACATGGCAATGGCAAACGCATTCTCCGTAGAAGCATGGGGCGGTGCAACATTCGACGTAGCTTACCGTTTCCTGACAGAATCTCCTTGGAGAAGATTGCAGCAGCTTTCCGAAGCAATGCCCAACACACTGATCCAGATGCTGCTGCGTGCATCCAACGCTGTTGGTTACGCAAACTATCCTGATAACGTTGTTAGAGAATTCATCAAAGTTTCCGCAGAACGCGGCGTAGACGTATTCCGTATCTTCGACAGCTTGAACTGGCTGGAAAACATGAAGATGCCCGTTGAAGAAGCACTGAAAACAGGCAAGATCGTAGAAGGTGCTATCTGCTACACCGGCGATATTCTGGATCCTAAGGAAACAAAATATACACTGGATTACTATATCCGCAAAGCAAAAGAACTGGAAGACATGGGCTGCCACATTTTCGCAATCAAAGATATGGCAGGTCTGCTGAAACCTTATGCTGCAAAAGAACTGTTTACAGCACTGAAACAGGAACTGCATATTCCTCTGCACCTGCATACCCATGACACCACAGGCAACGGTGTCAGCACCGTACTGATGGCTGCGGAAGCAGGCGTAGATATTGCAGACTTGGCAATCCAGTCCATGAGCTCCCTGACCAGCCAGCCTTCTATGAACGCAGTTGTAGAAGCACTGCGCGGTACAGAACGTGATACCGGTCTGGATCCCGATCAGCTGGTTGAACTGAGCCATTACTATCAGGGTGTACGTCAGATCTTCACTGGCTTTGAAAGTGAAATGAAGACACCCAATACAGAAATTTATAAATACGAAATCCCCGGCGGTCAGTATTCCAACTTGCTGGCACAGGTAAAATCCATGGGCTCCGCAGATAACTTTGAAGAAATCAAACATCTGTACAAAGAAGCCAACGAACTGCTGGGCAACATCGTAAAAGTAACACCTTCTTCCAAGGTTGTTGGGGATATGGCGATCTTCATGTCCAAAAACGGTCTGAATAAAGACAATATCCTCACAGAAGGTAAAGATATTTCCTATCCTGAATCCGTTGTGGATTACTTCATTGGGAACATCGGTCAGCCCGAAGGCGGTTTCCCCAAAGAATTGCAGGAAATCGTGCTGAAAGGCAGAAAACCTATCGATGGCAGAGCAGGTGCGCTGCTGCCTCCCGCTGATTTCGATGCCATTGCAAAGCATTTGAAAGAAGCACACGTTATGAAAAACGTGAACCCCAGAAACATCATCAGCTATGCGCTGTATCCGAAGGTATATGATGACTACTGCGACCATTGGGAATACTACACAGACGTATCCAAACTGACCAGTGATGTATACTTCTTCGGTTTGGCAAAAGGTGAAGAAACTTCCATTGAAATCGGTGAAGGTAAAGATATCATCATCAAATTCATTGATATGTCCGAACCTGATGCAGAAGGTTTCCGCGCGCTGACATTCGAAATCAACGGCGTTATGCGTGAAGTAAAAGTTCTGGATAAACATCTGGAAGTTAAGAGCGACGGTAAACTGAAAGCCGATAAGAACAACCCTTACCACCTGGGTTCTTCTATCCCCGGTACTATCAGCAAGATTCTGGTAAAAGAAGGCGAAGAAGTGAAGAAGAACCAGCCTCTGCTGACCATCGAAGCAATGAAGATGGAAACATCTATCGTAGCAAAAGAAGATGGCGTTATCGACAAGATCTATGCTGTGGAAGGCGAAAAAGTCAGCCAGGGCGATCTGCTGGTATCCTTCGCAAAAGAAGAAGAATAATTTTTCTTCATCTGCACATCAATATAAGCATAAAAACCCGAAACAAAATTTGTGTTTCGGGTTTTTTGAAACAAAAAAGATACCCCTTGGGAAAAGGAGTATCTTTTTTATTTTTATTCTGTTTTCGGTTTTACAAAGAGCATTGCAAAAACAATTGCCAGCAGGATACAGCAGATTACCAGAGCTGTGCTGCCCCAAAGTTTTGTGCCGACGGCACCAATGGCAGCACCTAAAATAAAGAATAGGATAATGCTGTAATAATGAAAACTTTTTTCTCTGCGGGAAGGGTCTTTTGTCTGGAAATATTTCACCAGATGGTCTGTTCCGCTGCGCAGATTACCGGTACACATGGTGGTGGCATAGGGCATGCCATGGAATTTACGGAAACTCTGTACCTGCATGGCACAGATAAAGGAAACCAGTGCGTTGGCAAAGGCGTCAGTTTTTCCAAGGGGAAGAAAAATCACGACAACCAAAGCCAGAATTTCAATGAGAAGCACTGTCTGTCGCCAGTGTAGGGCTAGTTTTCCTTCCAGACGATGTTTGATCCATTCATCCACAAAAACACCGGCAACAAACGCCAAAATGGGCACCAGATAGGAAAGGGCTTTTTTGAAATCCCCTTCAGATAAGTGCACACCCAGCAGGACGATGTTGCCTGTTTGGGCATTGGCAAAAACCTGACCTCGTGCCAGGTAAGTATATGCGTCCAGAAACCCGCCTACGGCTGCCAGTATGGCACCGATTCGGAAGGAGTCGGACATTTGGTCTGTATGTAATGTCATATATCAATCTCCTGTTATATCAAGTATTTTCTGTCCAAAGAACGGTATTGCAGAACTTCTGCCAGATGGCGGACAGTAATTTCTTCGCTGCCGTCTAAGTCAGCTGCCGTTCTGGCAACTTTCAGTATTTTGTGGTAAGCTCTTGCGCTTAAGTCCATGGAAGAGAAAGCTGCCTTCAGCAGTTTTTGTTCTGCTTCCCCGAGAACGCAGTATTTCTCAACTTGTGCGGCGTTAAGTTGGGCATTGAAGAAAATTCCTTCCTTTTTATATCGCTGAAGTTGGATTTCGTGGGCTTTTACCACGCGCTTTTTGATCTCTGTCGAAGATTCGCCGGAAGCGGTGCTTTGGAGATCTTCATAGCCCACCGCAGGCATTTCCACCATCAAATCAATACGGTCTAATAGAGGCCCACTGATTTTGCTTTGGTATTTGGCAATTTCATTGACGGTGCAGTGACATTTATCCCCGCTGCCAAGATAACCGCAGGGGCAGGGGTTCATGGCTGCCACCAGCATGAAATCAGAGGGGAATGTCAAAGTGCCGCTGACACGGGCAATGGTGACTTTTCCATCCTCCATGGGCTGCCGCATGACTTCCAGAGCAGAACGCTGAAATTCAGGCAATTCGTCCAGAAACAACACACCATTATGGGCCAAGGAAATTTCCCCGGGTTTTGGGATTCTGCCGCCGCCAGTAAGGGCAGAAGCGGAAATGGTATGATGGGGAGAACGAAAAGGTCTGTGGTGAATCAAGGCGTTTTTATTCTGCAAAAGACCTGCCACACTGTAAATTTTCGTAATTTCAATGCTTTCTGCAAAAGTCAGGTCAGGCAGTATGGTAGGAAATCGTTTTGCCAGCATGGTTTTACCGGAACCGGGAGGGCCGATAAGCAGGATATTATGTCCGCCGGCAGCTGCCAGTTCCATGGCACGTTTGGCATTTTCCTGTCCTTTCACATGAGAAAAATCCAAACTTTCCCATTCTTTGTCATCGGCAAAGAGATTATCCATGTTCACATGATAGGGATGTAATGTTTCCTGATTTTGCAAAATGGCGACTAATTGCCGCAGACTATGAAGGGGATAGACCTCCATGCCTTCCACAAGAGCCGCTTCTTCGGCATTTTCATAGGGCACAAAGCATTTTGTGATGCCATCCTGCAATGCGCCATAGACCATAGGCAGAATGCCGTTGACAGGGCGCAGAGAACCATCCAGAGAAAGTTCTCCAGCCAGTAAATATCCATCTAATGCTTCAGCAGGCAGGGTTCCCATAGCAGTCAGGATCCCTGCGGCAATGGGCAGGTCAAAGGACGCCCCTTCTTTTTTCGTGTCCGCTGGTGCTAAATTGACCGTGATACGTTTGGTTGGAAAGGACAGCCCTGTGTTTTTGATGGCAGTGCGTACCCGTTCTCTGGATTCTTTCACAGCAGAATCCGGCAGCCCTACAATGTCAAAAGCAGGCAGTCCGCTGCTTAAGTCAACTTCTACATTGACAGCATAAGCGTCAATGCCAAGCAGTGCGGCACTATGAATAATGGAAAGCATGACCTCGCCTCATTTCTCTTGAAAAATTCTGTTCTTATCATAACAATTCTTACGAAAAAGTGCAATGAAAATTGGAGATTTCTACCAGTACATGCATAGGGATTCACATTATTTTCAAATTTTTAGAAAAAAATCATTGAATTTTGAAAAGAAAGCATATATAGTAGATTGCGTAACTGGCAAGGGGATAAGGAGGCGTCATTGTGGAAGAAACGTATCTGATGTGGCTGGCAAGAGTGACACTGCATAACACAAAGAAAGCCTTTCAGCTTTTGGGAAGATTTGGTACAGCGGAAAATGTTTTTTACGCAGAACCGGAAGAAATCCGCAGCGCCTTGGGCAATGCCACAAAGCTTGCAGATACCATTTTATCCCAACGAGACCCTGAAATGCTGGATGAATGGATGATCGAATTGGAAGAAAAAGAAATCTCCTTTTATTCCTATTTCCACCCGTCCTATCCTTATTTGCTGAAACAGATTTACGATCCGCCTTTGGGGATTTATGTGAAAGGCGTTCTGCCAGATGACCATATTGACAAAATCGGTGTCATAGGCGCCAGAAGATGTTCTCAATATGGCGCATCCGTGGCTTACCGCATCACAAAAGATTTGGGTCAGACCAATGTGATTGTTGTCAGCGGCATGGCCAAAGGTATTGACGCAGTTGCCCATAAAGGCATCATGGATGGCGGCGGAAAAACCATCGCTGTACTGGGCTGTGGCGTAGATGTTTGTTATCCTGCGGAAAATCGGGAATTGATGGAGCGGATCATAGAAAACGGCTGTGTGCTGTCAGAGTATCCGCCGGGAACAAAAGCGGTTCCTTATCATTTTCCCTATCGCAACCGCATTATCAGCGGTCTTTCTAAACTGATTGTCGTCATTGAAGCAGGAAAACGCAGCGGCACATTGATTACAGCCGATTTAGCACTGGAAAACGGCAGGGATGTTTTCGTTCTGCCAGGCAATGTGACCAGCAAACTGAGCGAAGGCACCAATAACCTGATTAAGCAGGGCTGCCCAATCATTACAGAATCGGGAGATATTTTAGAGGAACTTGGCATATCCTATCAAGAAAAGGAAAAGACCCGTTTCTATGAAAAAGTAGAAGAAAAACTGACACCCGAAGAACGGGAAATTTATGAGAAAATAACTGAGGCAACACCGGTAACGGCTGAGGAATTGAGCCGGATGCTGGATAAGCCAATTCAGGATATACAATATGTACTTTCTCTGTTGGAAATCACTGGATATATTCGAAAATTACAGCAGGCGGGTTATGTCCGCAGTTAACAGAGAAGGCTGAGAGGTGAAGATATGAGCAAAGAAGCGACTGCAGCAAAACCAAAGAAAACAACTAAGAAAGCTGCGTCAAAGAAATACCTTGTCATTGTAGAATCTCCTGCAAAGGCAAGTACCATTGGAAAATTTTTGGGAAGCAATTATAAAATCGAGGCTTCCATGGGGCATATCCGAGATCTGCCCAAAAGCCAGATGGGCATTGACATTGAACACGATTTTGAACCCAAGTATATCACCATCCGCGGCAAAGGCGATTTGCTGAGCAAACTGAAAAAAGAGGCGAAGGCTGCCGATAAAGTCTATCTGGCAACTGACCCGGACCGTGAAGGGGAAGCCATCAGTTGGCATCTGCTTCACGCCCTCAATTTAGGTGATGATAAGGACATCAGCCGTATCACCTTCAACGAAATCACAAAGGCTGCGGTAAAACGCTCCATTTCTGAAGCAAGAGAAATCGACATGGATTTGGTGGATGCCCAGCAGGCACGCCGTGTGCTGGACAGAATGGTGGGTTATACCGTCAGTGACTTATTATGGAAGAAAGTCAAAAAAGGCCTCAGCGGCGGTCGTGTACAGTCTGTTGCACTGCGTCTGATCTGTGACAGAGAGGACGAAATCCGTGGCTTTATTCCAGATGAATATTGGACCATCGGTGCAAAACTTACCGATGCGGAAAAGAAAACATTTGAAGCCAGATTTTACGGAAAGGGCAGTGAAAAAATGGAACTGCCCAACGCACAGGTGGTTCAAGAAGTGGAAAACGGTCTGAAAGGACAGGATTTCATCGTCAAAGAAGTGAAAAAAGGTACACGCCAGAAGAAACCTGTTGCACCTTTTACCACCAGTACCATGCAGCAGGAAGCCAGCAAGCATTTGAACATGGCAACACAGAAAACCATGCTCATTGCCCAGCAGCTTTATGAAGGCGTTCATGTAAAAGGGGAAGGCAATGTGGGTCTGGTTTCCTATATCCGTACCGACTCCTTCCGTATTTCCGATGAAGCCTATGAAGCAGCTGTTTCCTATATCGGTGAAAACTTCGGGGAAGAATATGTAAATCCCGAACGTGTGGTATATAAATCCAAAGGGAAAACACAGGATGCTCACGAAGCCATCCGTCCCACAAATGTACAGCGGACACCTGACAGCATCAAAGAATCCCTGACAAAAGATCAGTATAAACTTTATAAACTCATTTGGGAACGCTTCGTTGCCAGCCAGATGAGTCCCGCGCTCTATGATACCATGCAGGTGAAAATGGCAGCAGGGGAATATAGTTTCCGTGCTTCCGGTTCTCGTTTGACTTTCCGGGGCTTCTTGGAAGTTTATAACAAAGGGGAGGAAGAAGCCGATGTGCAGATGCCTGTGCTGAAAGAAGGCGATGCGCTGAAAGCACTGGAAATCCTGCCGGAACAGCATTTCACACAGCCTCCTGCACGTTTCACAGACGCTTCTCTGATTAAGACACTGGAAGAAATCGGTGTAGGGCGTCCCAGTACCTATGCACCTACATTGACTACCATTCAGGCAAGAAACTATGTCACAAAAGAAGCCAAAAACCTCTATCCCACAGAATTGGGAGAAGTGGTAAACGATATCATGAAATCCTATTTCCCTGACATTGTGGACGTCGACTTCACCGCAAACATGGAAGAACGTCTGGATGATGTGGAAATGGGCAGAGAAGAATGGAAACAGATCATCCGTGATTTCTATCCCGGTTTCCATGAAGCAGTGGAAAACGCAGTGGAAAAACTGGCGAAAGTGGAAATCAAAGATGAAGTGACTGATGTCATCTGCGAAAAATGCGGCAGAAACATGGTCATCAAATATGGCAGATACGGAAAATTCCTGGCTTGTCCCGGTTTCCCGGAATGCCAGAACGCGAAACCTTTCTTTGAAGAAGCCGGTGTGAACTGTCCTGAATGCGGCGGCAAAGTTCTCATCAAGAAAACAAAGAAAGGCAGAACATATTTCGGTTGTGAAAACAATCCCGAGTGCGGGTTCATGTCCTGGAACAAACCTACCGGGGAAAAATGTCCCGTTTGCGGCAGTTTCCTGGAAGAAAAGGGAAAGAAAAATCCCAAAATCGTATGCTCCAATGAAAAATGCGGCTACATGCGGGAGCCTGAACCGGAAAAAGAAGAAAATACAGAGGAATAAATCGCTGTTTTTTCAGAAAAAGTTGAAAAAAACCATAATTTATGGTTGTAATTTGTATGGGATTGTGCTATAATCCCATAGGTAACTTAAAAACACACGCATTTGCTGCCCTGTGTCCGGTGCCGAAGTGTTCGGTGACACGGGGGATGATGCGGAGGACAAACCACAGGAGGTGCGCTATGAGCGTAATTTCAATGAAACAGTTGTTAGAAGCTGGTGTACATTTTGGTCACCAGACAAGAAGATGGAACCCTAAAATGGCTGAATACATCTTCGCAGAAAGAAACGGTATCTACATCATCGACCTGCAGAAAACCGTTAAAAAAGTAGACGAAGCTTATGCTGAAATCTGCAACATCGTAGCTGACGGCGGCGAAGTTCTGTTCGTTGGTACAAAGAAACAGGCACAGGAATGCATCAAAGAAGAAGCTGAAAGATGCGGTATGTACTACGTTAACCAGAGATGGCTGGGTGGTATGCTGACAAACTTCAACACAATCAAAACAAGAATTGCAAGACTGAAAGAACTGGAAAAAATGCAGGAAGATGGCACTTTTGACGTTCTGCCCAAAAAAGAAGTTGCAGCCCTGATGCACGAAATGGAAAAACTGGAAAAGAACCTGGGCGGTATCAAAGAAATGAAGAAGATCCCCGATCTGATGTTCGTTGTTGATACAAGAAAAGAAAAAATCGCTGTTCAGGAAGCACACACACTGGGTATTCCCATCGTTGCTATCGTAGATACAAACTGCGATCCCGATGAAATTGACTACGTAATCCCCGGTAACGATGACGCTATCCGCGCCGTAAAACTGATCGCTTCCAAAGTAGCTGATGCAGTTCTGGAATCCAAACAGGGTGAACAGGAAAACGCAGAAGCAGCTGAAGAAACAGTAGCTGAATAATTTCATAGGCAATTTGCCCGAGCTTCAGCCGATTCACGGGCTGAAGCTCTTTCTTATCATAAAACCAATATACGGAGGGAAAAGAACATGGCTATTACAGCAGCAATGGTAAAAGAACTGAGAGAAATGACAGGCGTTGGCATGATGGACTGCAAAAAAGCCCTGACTGAAACAGACGGCGATATGGAAAAAGCAGTTGAACTGCTGAGAGAAAAAGGTCTGGCAGCTTCTGCGAAAAAAGCAGGCCGTATTGCTTCCGAAGGTATCGTTGATGTTTACCTGAGCGATGACAACAAAGTTGGTACAATCGTAGAAGTAAACTCCGAAACAGACTTCGTTGCAAAGAACCAGGTATTCAGAGATTATGTTGCAGCAGTTGCAAAACAGGCTTCCACAACAACAGCAACAGATATGGATGCTTTCTTCGCTGAAAAATGGGATCTGGATCCTCAGTTCACAGTAAAAGAAGCTCTGAGCCAGCAGGTAGCAGTTATCGGTGAAAACCTGAACATCAGACGTTTCGAAAAATTCGAAAAAGCTGGTTCCGGCAGACTGGTTTCCTACATCCACGGCGGCGGCAGAATCGGCGTTCTGATCGAACTGGCTTGCGATAACGACAGCGACGCTCTGGAAGAACTGGGCAAAAACGTTGCAATGCAGATTGCAGCTCTGAACCCTAAATTCATCGCTGAAAAAGACGTTCCCGCTGACTTCATCGAAAAAGAAACAGAAATCCTGACAGTACAGGCTAAAAACGATCCTAAAAACGCAAACAAACCCGAAAACATCATTGCAAAAATGATCGAAGGCAGGCTGAAAAAAGAAATGAAAGAATTCTGCCTGATTGAACAGCCTTACGTAAAAGACGGCGATCTGACAGTGAAAAAATACATTGACTCCGTAGCAAAAGAAGTAGGCGCTCCTATCGAAATCACACGTTTCGTACGTTTCGAAACAGGCGAAGGTCTGGAAAAGAAAGACGAAAACTTTGCTGACGAAGTAGCAAAAGCTATGCAGTAATCTGCAAAGGTATTTTGCACATCTTATGAATTACAAAACGGATAGAACCTTGCAAAAGGTTTTATCCGTTTTTTTCTTTGTGAAACTTTTACAGAAATTTGGTTGCGTCCGTCCGTAAAAAATGGTTAAATGAAGGAGAGAACATGCACTAGGAGGGAATGGAATGAAACAACTGGTTTATCATTACTGCAGCTTATCGACCCTTTTGAATATATTGGAACATAAGACCATCCGTTTATCTGATATCAATAAACAAAACGACACCAATGAAAGCAAGGCTCTTTTGCATATCACCCGCAACCGCGCCATTCAGATTATGCTTTCCCGTCCGGGAGTAGATAGTGATCAGACCTTTGGTGGCTTGACATATCGGGAATTTATTGTATATCTCATTGATAGAATGATTGAACATGTAAAAGGGTATAAAGATTTGATGGCGTATATTGCCTGTTTTTCCGAGTCTGACGACTATCTGGCACAATGGCGAGGTTATGCGGACAACGGCAGAGGTGTAGCCATTGGTTTTGATGTGGAAACCATTGAGCGGCTCATTGAGCAGATTCCAGATGCCCAGTTGGAATTCCGTAAGGTGCATTATATCGACACCAATAAGAATGTTATGGACTGCGATACCACCCAATGTAATCTGAGTTTGAACCGCCATGCAGCAAAACTGGTGGAAACCCTGTTTTCCTATATGGAGCGAAACGAAACGAAGCAGATTCTGGATGGTACTTATTTGGATTCTCAGGCAGGACACTGGTTCATTCCTCTTTTGCAGGATTCTTTCTTCTATAAAGACGATTCCTTTGCAGAGGAGGATGAATGGCGGCTGATTTTGAAAGATGAAATCATCAAAAGCGAAAGCGATTGGGAAAACATATATAATTGGAAACGCACAGGACATTCCATCAGACCGGCAATGAAACGTCTTTTCCCTAAGGCGTTGGAATTCCGTGTGGAGGATAATGACATTGTTTCTTACATGGATATGGATTTCTCTGATGGGGATTATATGCATAATGATATGATTCGGGAAATCGTCATTGGGCCAAACTGCCGTTTGGAGGAAGAAGATGTATTCCAGCTTCTTGGTCATTTTGGCTTTGATACCGCGGATGTCAAAATCCGTAAATCAGATTCTTCTTATCGTATTTGAATATAGAATGAAAAAGGCTGTTTGTGGGCAATCTTTCACAGACAGCTTTTTTTACATGAAAATAACCAAAAACAATCAAATTTAGTCAATTTCAATAAAAATTAGTCATAATTTTTGTGACCTAATATGATTGAATATGACTGAATTTGGTTATATAATAAATCCAAGTTAAAAATATTTCAAAAACAGTCATTGGAGGTGAGACTGTGATTTACACAGTTACCTTTAATCCATCTTTGGATTATATTGTGGAAGTACCCTCCTTTCAGATGGGTATGACCAATCGAACTACGTCAGAAAGTATCTTTCCGGGCGGAAAGGGCATCAACGTTTCCATGGTACTGCGAAATCTTGGTGTAGAAAGTACAGCACTGGGATTCACTGCCGGATTCGTAGGCGATGAAATCTGCCGCCTGTTACAGGAAAAAGGATGTCATACGGCGTTTATGACTCTGCCGGAAGGATGCAGCCGCATCAATGTGAAATTGAAGTCTGCGGACGGCACAGAAATCAATGCCAGAGGCCCGGTCATTACAGAAGAAGCCTTGCAGCATCTGATGCAAAAACTGGATATGCTGGAAAAAGGCGATGTGCTGGTTCTGGCGGGAAGCATTCCCACAGGTCTGCCGGCAACCATTTATCAGGATATTCTCCATCGTCTGACGAGCAGAGAAATTCTGACCGTTGTGGATGCCACAGGCAATCTGCTTTGCAACGTGTTGGAACATCATCCGTTTTTGATCAAACCCAATCATCATGAACTGGGTGAGATTTTTGATGTGACCATTGATGATATGGAAAAGGTGAAAATTTATGCCGGAAAACTGCAGGAACAGGGTGCAAGAAACGTACTGGTTTCCATGGGCGGAAAAGGTGCGGCTCTGCTGACAGAAAAAGGCGATTTTTATCATTTGCCTGCCCCTGAGGGAAAGCTGGTCAACAGCGTTGGTGCAGGAGATTCCATGGTAGCTGGATTTTTGGCAGGCTGGCTGGAAAGCGGGGATTATGCCCATGCCTTTAAAATGGGGATTTCCGCAGGCAGTGCCAGCGCTTTCAGTGAAAATCTGGCAACGAAAGAAGAAGTATTGGCTTTATATGAAAAGTTAAAATAAAGGGAGGGGACCCACATGCGTATTACAGATTTGCTGGATCGCCGCAGTATTGCCCTTGATGCAAAACCGGCGTCCAAGAAAGAAGCTTTGGACACAGTTATTCAGTTGATGATCGACAGTGGTAAAATCAAAGATGCGGAGGCTTACCGCAAAGAGGTTTACCGCAGAGAAGAAGAAGGAACAACAGGCATTGGCGAAGGGTTGGCAATTCCTCATGGGAAAGGCGAATTCGTAGAAAAACCTGGTCTGGCTGCACTGGTTGTACCAGAAGGCGTTGATTTTGAATCTCTGGACGGAGAACCTGCAACACTGATTTTCCTGATCGCTGCTCCGAATACAGCGGATAATGTGCATCTGGATGTATTGAGCAAACTTTCCGTTATGATGATGGATGAAAACTTTGCGGATAGTCTGAGAAACGCAAAAACAGTGGATGAATTCCTGAAAGTCATCGACGATGCGGAAGAAGCGGAAAGCGAAGAAAAAACAGAAGAAGCTCCCGCAGAAACAACTGCACAGCCTGTTTGCAAAGTTCTGGCAGTTACTTCCTGCCCCACAGGCATCGCTCACACATACATGGCTGCGGAAGGTCTGGAAAAAGCAGCAAAAGCAAAGAACTGCACCATCAAAGTAGAAACCCGCGGCAGCGGCGGTGCAAAGAATGTATTGACTGAAGAAGAAATTGCAGCAGCTGACTGCATCATCGTTGCGACAGATACACAAGTACCTATGGATCGTTTCCATGGCAAACCCGTTATTTCCTGCCATGTAGCAGATGGCATCAGCAAAGCGGAAGAACTGCTGGATGAAGCTATCTCTGGTAAAGTTCCTCTGTATCAGGCAGAAACAAAACCTCAGGAAACAGTGAAAGCTAGCGGCTCCGTTGGGCATAAAATCTATATGCAGCTCATGAACGGTGTATCTCATATGCTTCCTTTCGTTGTCGGCGGCGGTATCCTCATTGCCATTGCCTTCCTGATTGATGGTTTGAGTGTAGATATGACAACATTGCCTGCGGAAATGCGTGCCAACTTCGGTACCATCACACCTGCTGCGGCACTGTTCAAACAGATCGGCGGTGTGGCATTTGCCTTTATGCTGCCTGTATTGGCTGGTTTCATTGCCATGAGTATCGGTGACAGACCTGGTTTGGCTCTGGGCTTTGTAGGCGGTTCCATTGCGGCTTCCGGCAGCTCCGGCTTCCTGGGCGCTCTGGTAGCAGGTTTCCTGGCAGGTTATACCATCGTTTTCCTGCGCAAGATTTTCGATAAACTTCCTGAAGCATTGGAAAAAATCGCTCCTGTATTGCTGTATCCTCTGTTCGGTATCCTGATTGTAGGTCTGATCATGTACTTCGTGGTAGAACCTCCTGTTGGTGCGCTGAATACAGCCATGAATACAGCTCTGACAAACATGAGCGGTACAAGCAAAGTGCTGCTGGGTATCCTGGTAGCAGGTATGATGTCCATCGATATGGGCGGCCCTTTCAACAAAGCAGCTTATGTATTCGGTACTGCTTCCATTGCGGCAGGTAACTACGACATTATGGCAGCAGTTATGGTAGGCGGTATGGTACCTCCTTGTGCCATCGCTCTGTCCACCATCCTGTTCAAGAAGAAATATACAAAACAGGAACGTGAATCCGGCCCTACAAACTTCATCATGGGTCTGGCATTCATCACAGAAGGTGCAATTCCTTTTGCAGCATCTGACCCTCTGCGTGTCCTGCCTTCCTGTATCGTAGGCTCCGCACTGGCAGGCGCACTGTCCATGGCATTTGACTGCACACTGATGGCTCCTCACGGCGGCATCTTCGTATTCCCTGTTGTAGGCAATGCGCTGATGTATTTGGTTTCTCTGGTGGCAGGTACCATTGTGGCAGCAGTATTGCTGGGGATTTTGAAAAAAGATGTAACAGAATAAGTTTGCATAGATTTGCGGCAAAGCCCTGTGCTTTGCCGCTTTCCCTTTTTCTGGTTTCTGTTTCTGGTTGATTTTGACTGTTTTTGCATGATATAATGACAAAAAGGGAGGCTTTTGTATGTTGACAGAACAACGATATGAAAAAATTCTCGATTTGGTAAATGAGAAAAAAAGTGTTACCGTCAAAGAAATGACGGAACTGCTGGAAAGTTCTGAATCTACCATCCGCAGGGATTTAACGGTACTTCATAAAAAAGGACGTCTGGTGAAGGTATTCGGCGGCGCAGTCGCCATCGATATGGAATACCGTACCAAAGATGAGGAAGTCAATCGCAGAGAAGATGAAAATAAGGAAGCAAAGGAATTGATTGCTCGTTTTGCTGCGTCTTTGATTCAGCCGGATGACTTTGTATTTTTGGATGCAGGCACCACCACAGCTTGGATTCCGGACTTTTTGATAGAAAAATCCGCTGTATTTGTGACAAACGGCATTGCCCATGCCAAAAAACTGGCAAGACTTGGCGTGGAAGTCCATCTGCTGGGCGGAGAGTATAAATCTTCTACGGAGGCAATTGTGGGGGATGAAGCCGTGGAACAGCTGCGCCGGTATCATTTCACAAAAGGCTTTTTCGGTACAAACGGCATTGGAAAAACAGCAGGCTATACCACACCGGATATTCGGGAAGCGTCATTGAAGCGCTGTGCAGTGCAGCAGAGCCGGGAAACTTATATCCTGGGGGACAGTAAAAAATTCAATCGCATGAGTGCGGTAAGCTTTTGCGATTTTTATGACGCCACAGTGATTACAGAAGAAATTTTGCCTGAATTTGCCCGCTGCAGCAATATTTTAAAAGCGAAATGATTTTTTCAAAAGGATTGCGGTGAGGTGTTGAACCTGTCACCGTTGTATGGTATAATCATCGACGGCAATAAAATTTCAGATTTTGTGTCGAAACAAAAGAGGAGCGGTAAGGGGAAATGGTTGGACATTTCCCTTTTTACAGGTTTCCCCATGCCCGCTGCATGTCGGAAAATATATGTGGAAATTTTATGCGGTTTATGATACATTATAAATTAAGGAGGCTGTTTGCATGTATAAGAGAATTGTGCTGAAACTGAGCGGAGAAGCACTGGCAGGAGATAAGGAAGGCGTTTCCTTCGATGACGCGGTTGTTTCCGCTTTGGTGAAACAGATTCGTCAGGTAATGGAAATGGGAACACAGGTATGTCTGGTTGTAGGCGGCGGCAACTTCTGGAGAGGCAGAAGTGCTGACAGCGCTATGGACAGAACAAAAGCAGACCAGATCGGTATGCTGGCTACTGTGATGAATGCCATTTATCTTGCCGACGCATTCCGTCAGCAGGGAACAAAAGCGGTGATTCAGACACCCGTTGTATTTGGTACAATGACAGAACTGTTTTCCAAAGACAGTGCGCTGGCACATCTGAAAAATGGTGAAGTTTTGATTTTTGCAGCAGGATTGGGACATCCTTTCTTCTCCACAGACACCATTACAGCGCTGCGTGGTGCGGAACTGGATGTAGATGGTCTGTTCTTTGCAAAGAATATCGATGGGGTATATGATGATGACCCTGCAAAGAATCCCAATGCGAAAAAATTTGATGTGATCACATCTGAAGATATCGTGAAAAAGAATCTGAAGGTTATTGACACATCCGCGGCAGCACTTTGCTTTGAAAGAAAAATTCCGGTGGTTATTTTCGGCTTGAATGAAGAAAACAGCATTATGCGTGCAGTAAAAGGCGAAAAAATCGGTACATTGGTAACAGTATCTTAAGATTGAAAATTTAGGAGGAATCGATATGGCATCTGAAGCAACAAAAATTTACGACGAAAAAATGACAAAAACTCTCGCCGCATTGGACAGTGATTATGCTACGATTCGTGCGGGCCGTGCAAACCCTCATGTATTGGATAAAATCATGGTAGATTACTACGGTGCGCCTACTCCCATCAATCAGGTAGGTAACATTTCTGTTCCCGAACCTCGTATGATCCAGATTCAGCCTTGGGACAGCACAATGCTCAAAGCTATTGAAAAAGCCATCAATGCATCTGAACTGGGTATCCATCCCGGCAATGACGGCAAAGTAATCCGTCTGATCTTCCCTGAACTTTCCGAAGAAAGAAGAAAAGAACTGAATAAAGACGTTAAGAAAAAAGCAGAAGCTTCCAAAGTAGCAATCCGTAACATCCGCCGTGATGCTCTGGATGCTTTCAAAAAACAGGAAAAGAAAAAAGAAATCACAGAAGATATTCTGAAAGATCTGGAAGAAGAAATGCAGAAACTGACAGATAAATACATCGCAGACATCGACAAAAAATGCGATGAAAAATGCAAGGACATTCTGTCTGTTTGATTTTTCAAAATTACTGCCCCTCTCATTGCAGAGGGGCTTTGTTACATGGAGGGGAAAAAATGTTTTTTCAGCAAACAGAAACAAAAAATTACGAAATTGATATGGAAAGAGTGCCTCAGCATATTGCCATCATCATGGATGGTAACGGCAGATGGGCAAAGAAACGTTTCCTGCCCAGAAAAGCAGGGCATAAAGCAGGTGCGGAAACACTGGAACGAATCATTGAAGACTGTCGTGATTTGGGCGTAAAACATCTGACTGTGTACGCTTTTTCAACAGAAAACTGGAAACGTTCTCAGGAAGAAGTAGATGCCATTATGGATCTGCTCCGTCAGTACCTGAAGAATTATTTCAAAAGATTCCTGAAGGATGATATTCGTCTGAATGTCATTGGGGACATCCATCGTCTGGATCAGGATATTCAGGACAGCATTTTGGAAATTGAAGACCTTTCTAAGGATAAAACAGGTCTTTTCGTCCATATCGCACTGAACTATGGCGGCCGTGATGAACTGCGCAGAGCCATCACAAAAATCGCCGCGGAAGTGGAACAGGGCAATCTGAAAGCGGCAGACATCACAGAAGAAATGATCGGCGATCATCTGGATACAGCGAACGCACCTGACCCTGAACTGGTGATCCGTACCAGTGGGGAAGAAAGAATCAGTAATTTCCTGCTGTGGCAGATTGCGTATTCTGAATTTTTCTTCACAGATACCCTTTGGCCTGACTTCAACAGAGCCTCTCTGGAAGAAGCCATTTATTATTATCAGAACAGAGAACGTCGTTTTGGCGGTAGATAAAAAGAGGTGAAACAGATGAAAACAAGAATCATTTCTGCTGTGATCCTTGTGCCTTTGCTGCTGTTTTTCGTCATCAGTGGGGGGATTTGGCTGAAAATCGCTGTGGGATTTCTTGGACTGGTTGGCATGCATGAGTTTTATCAGGCATTTTCCAAAGAAAACAAAAGTCTGCATATAATCTGTTATGCCTTCGCTTTGTTCTATATGATATTCATAGAGGACATCATCAACGGGGATAATTATTTCAATATTTTTGTTTCCGTGTTTATGGTGGTACTGCTGATTTATACGGTGTTGTATCATAACCATACCAATGCCCTGGAAGGCATGACGGGATTTTTTGGCTTTTTCTATGCCTGCTTCCTGCTGTCCCATATCTATCTGGTAAGAGAATATACTTATGGGAAACTGCTGATTTGGCTGGCGTTCATCGCCGCTTTCGGCTGTGATACAGGGGCATATTTTGCAGGGATCACATTCGGGAAACATAAGCTTATTCCAACATTGAGCCCTAAGAAAACCATTGAAGGCTCCATTGGCGGCATTGTGACAGCAACGGTTCTGGCACTGCTCTATGGCTTGTGGTTACAGCGTTCTTTCACTATGGAAGGCGTAAACATCCTGCTGCTTTGCGGTTTGACAGGATTCTTCGGCTCTTTCCTGGCGCAGATCGGTGACCTGGCGGCTTCTGCCATGAAGCGCCTGACAGGCATCAAGGACTTTGGGAAGCTGATTCCCGGACATGGCGGTGTGCTGGATCGTTTTGACAGCGTCATTTTGACAGCTCCTGCCGTATACTATATAATGTTGTTTTTGATTGATGTACAAGTATGATATAGAGGTGGAAAATATGAGAACAATCTCTATTTTGGGCTCTACCGGCTCCATCGGCACACAGACACTGGAAGTTGTGGAAGTGCTGGGGGATATTCAGGTAGGTGCCATCAGCGGCAATCACAATATTAAGCTGCTGGAAGAACAGGCGAGAAAATTCTGTCCCAGACTGGTTTCTGTTATGGACGAGGATAACGCCAAAGAATTGAAAAGCCGTCTGGCAGACACCAACTGTAAAGTGGTAGCTGGCATGGATGGTCTGGTGGAAGCGGCAACGCTTGCGGAAGCAGATACTGTTGTCACATCTGTTGTGGGCAATGTGGGTCTGCGTCCTACTTTCGAAGCCATTTCCGCAGGAAAAAACATCGCATTGGCAAATAAGGAAACACTGGTTTCCGCAGGTCAGCTGGTAATGGATCTGGCAAAGAAAAAAGGCATTTCCATTTATCCCGTAGACAGTGAACATTCTGCTATTTTCCAGTCTTTGCAGGGCAATAAAGACAATAAGATCCGTCGTATCCTGCTGACAGCTTCCGGCGGGCCTTTCCGTGGAAAAACACTGGACGAACTGAAAAATGTAACAGCGGCAGATGCCCTTTGTCATCCTAACTGGAGCATGGGCAAAAAGATCACCATCGACTCTGCCACATTGATGAATAAAGGTCTGGAAGTCATGGAAGCAAAATGGCTCTTTGGCGTAGATACAGATCAGATCGAAGTGCTGGTGCATCCCCAGAGCATCATTCATTCCGCAGTGGAATATGAAGATGGTGCCATTATGGCGCAGCTTGGGGAACCTGATATGCGCGTACCCATTCAGTACGCTTTGACATATCCCAAACGTGTGGCAAATCCTTTCCCGAAAATCGATTTTGCAAAACGTGCCCAGCTGACGTTCGACCATCCGGATATGGATACATTCCGTTGTCTGGCACTGGCATATAAAGCACTGAAAATCGGCGGTACCATGCCCACAGTGCTGAACGGTGCCAATGAAATTGCTGTGGCAAAATTCCTGTCTGGCAAAATTGGATTTTTGGATATTCCTGCATTGATAGAAAAAACAATGGAGGCATATACTGTAAAAGAAAACTACACATTGGAGGATCTGCTGGAAGCGGATGCATGGGCAAGAGCCTATGCAACGGAGGCAGAACTTTGATGTAAAAATTTTTGGAGGTGATTGGAATACTTTCCTCTATCATTATTTCTTTGATTGTTATCGGGGTTCTTGTCATCGTCCATGAATTTGGACATTTTATCGTGGCAAAGAAATGCGGCGTATGGGTAGAAGAATTTGCCGTTGGTATGGGCAAAAAAATCTGCTCCAAACAAATCGGGGAAACGGAATACAGCCTGCGTCTGTTCCCGCTGGGCGGTTTTTGCCGCCTCCATGGGGAAACAGAGGAGGGCGAAATCACAGAACGCTCTTTCCTGGCGAAGTCTGTATGGGCGCGTATGGCAATCATGGCTGCCGGCCCAATCATGAACTTTCTGTTGGCGATCATACTGATTTTTGGTCTGTCTGCTTCCGGCTATATCATTCAGCCAAAGGTGGCAGCGGTGCTGGACGGGTCTCCTGCGCAGGAAATCGGTTTGCAGGAAGGCGATGAGATTTATCGTATCAATGGTGATCGCATCCACATTTACGACGAAATGCAGGCCATCATGCTGCAAAACGGTGGGGAACCCATTGATTTGGAAATCAAACGGGATGGCATGATTTATGAATATGAATTGACACCACAGTATTCTGAAGAAACCCAGTCTTATCTGGTTGGATTCACACCCACCATCAAAAATGGCATTTTTGCGGAAAAAGTAGAAGGTTACGATACAGCGAGCGTTCTGGAAACGGTACATTACAGCTATTATGCCATGCTGAACTATGTGAAGCTGACGGCGGAAGGCTTGGCAAGGGTATTTACCATGCAGGCATCTCCGGATGAATATGGCGGCCCTATTTCCATTGTAAAAGTAGTAGGGGACAGCTATGAAGCGGGACTTAGTTACAGTTTTATGGCTGCGGTGAAAAATGTGGTTTACATTGCCGCTGTACTCAGCGCAAACCTGGGCGTATTGAACTTGTTCCCCATTCCCGGTCTGGATGGCGGACGTATCCTGCTTCTGCTCATTGAGATTTTGCGCAGAAAACCCATGAATCCAGAAACAGAAAGCAGAATTCTTTTTGGTGGTTTTGTGTTCCTCATGGGCTTTATGGTCTTTGTTATGTATACAGACATCATGAAGATATTCTGATGAAAGAAAAAGGCAAACTGTTAGGGACTTTTTCATAAGAAAACGAAGATAGCCGGAATCCTTAGAATAAAAAGGGTTCGGCTATCTTTTTTTTATCTGCATGGCACGAGAGATGTTTTTTAGGAGAAGCTCCTTTCGATACAGTTTGCCTTTTTTTGTTTTTCTGCTAAGTTCATTGCATTTTCAGAAGAAATTCGTTAGAATACAGTAAGAAGTACCGAAAGGAGAATGTAACATGGAACAACATGTGTTTCAGATTGGGCCCATCCGTCCACCCAGTGAGGCCAACAGCCTGCTGCTGCGGGTAACGGAAAACTGTCCTTGGAATAAATGTAAATTTTGTATGCTGTATAAAAAGAATGATTTCCACACCCGTCCTGTGGCGGAAGTGAAAAAGGATATTGATACCATGGCGAATTACCGTGATATGATCCTTGCCCACAAAGATGGGGAAAACTGGAATATGCCAGCAGTGCAGAAAGAATACGCAGAACTGCCTTCCGATGAAGCCAGAATGTGTTATCAGATGGTATTCACATGGCTCACAGAAGGGGATAGTCAGGCAATTTTCTTGCAGGACGCTAATACCATGGTATTGCGTACAGAATGGTTATTGGAGATCGTCAGCTATGTACGGGAACGTCTGCCGGAGATCAAACGAATCACTTCTTATGGCAGAGCCAACACGTTGGCGAAAATTTCTGAAGAAGATTATCGTGCTTTGCGTCAGGCTGGTCTGGATCGTATCCATTCCGGGTACGAATCCGGTTCCGACAAAGTATTGCAGCTCATCTGCAAAGGCACAACACAGGAAGAACAGATCATTGGCGGTCGGAAAGTACGGGATGCAGGCATTGAACTTTCCATTTACTTTATGCCTGGGGTAGGCGGCAGAGAGCTTTCTGACGACAATGCCCTGGAAACAGCAAAGGTTATCAATGCCGTAGATCCTGATTTTGTGCGTCTGCGTACCTTTGTGCTGCGCACTGGTTCTTTGATGGAAGAAGTGCGGGCAGCAGGCAATTACACAGAAGAAACAGATATGGAAAAACTGCTGGAAATCAGAAAACTCATTGCCAACATCGACCCTACAAAGGCAAGAGGTCGTATCACCAGTGACCACATCATCAATCTTTTGCAGGAAGTCAGCGGCGATATGGACAAGGATATCCCCTGGATGCTTTCTTATATCGACCAATATCTGGCGCTGCCGGAATTGGAACAGAGAAAGTATCAGCTGGCAAGAAGAATGGGCTTCCCGCTGGACTGGAAACAGCTGTATCGCTTGAAAGAAAGCGATCTTGCATATATTGAGGATCTGGCAAAAAATACAGTAGATGAAAAACAGTGGGAAACACTGCTTCATCGCTATATGGATCGTTATATTTAAGGAGGGAAAATTGTGGATAAAATGGATCTGATTACAAAGGTCATTCCGGGACTTTTGGTAGTTGGTATCGTATGGTTTAATATGCGGAAACTCCAGCGCAATCTCAATGCCATGAAACATCAGCATTGCAGCGGCTCTTGCCATAATTGCGCCCATAGTGCCGGATGCACTTCCACACAGAAAGAAAATACAGATAAAGAAGCATAAGATTCTTTGAATTACAGGGGGAATGAAAGATGAAAAAAAGAATTCTGGCTATGACATGTGCGGCAGCAGTGGCGGCAGCAGCAGTTCCTGTTTATGGGGCAGAAGAAACAGCAGCAGAGCCTGTGCAGCCTGCGGAAGAAACCGTAGCAACCAATCTTGGCGTGATGGTCAATGAAGAGCCTGTGGTATTTTCCGGACAGCAGCCGGTTATCGTTGATAATGTGACATTGGTGCCTGTCAGAGGCGTTCTGGAAACATTGGGGGTTACGGTTGCCTGGGATGCGCAGACACACACCATTACATTGACAGAAGGAGAAAAGACAGGTACCCTGACCATGGACAGTGATGTGTTCCAGACAGGAGATACCAGTGTCCAGATGTCTGCACCGGCACAGAACATCAACGGTTCTGCCATGATTCCTTTGCGTGCCGTTGCGGAATACTTTGGTGCGGAAGTTGGCTGGGATGCGGAAAACAGAATGGTTCTTGTGACAAAAGCGCCGGAAGTCCAGTACTTGGCAGAAGATACTTACGAAAAAGTGCTGAAGGATGAAAATGGGAATTTGCTGGCAGAAGTGAAAGTGATTTATCCCGTTTTGACAGCGGAAGTGCCGGAAGCAGCCAGAGATGCTGTCAATAAAAACATTGCAGGCTTGACCATGAAAGCAGCGGACACCTATTTGGCAGAAGTCAAAGACGAGGCAACACAGGAAGCGGCAGAGCTTGGAGAAAACTTCCATCCCTTCCAGCTGGTGATCTCTTATGAGGATGCGTTCTATGGAAAAGGTGTGCTGTCCTATCTGACAACTGTTTGGGAATATCGCGGCGGCGCAAACGGCACCACAAAAGGCGTTGGCAAGATTTATGATTTGCAGACAGGGGAAACCAAAACACTGGGAAATTATATCAATCTTCAGTCCGGTCTGACAGAACGTGATTATATGGTGCAGGTATTCCGCAGAGATATGGCTTCCAACAGTGAAAAATATTTGGAAGGCGCAGCACAGAGCCTTCTGGATACCAACACCAATCTGGGTTATTATCTGAAAGACGAAAAAACCATGGTGGTTTTTGCGGATGAAACAACCTTGAAACCTCATAGCGAAGGCATTGTGAAATTGGAAATTCCCGTGAATAAGTAAAAGATAAAAGTCAAAAATTCATATGCAGATATGGATTTTTGACTTTTTTTGTAGGGATTTGATATTTCTTGAAATTACAAAAGAAATTTATAACAATAGACAAGAAAGAAAATTGGCGAGAATTACAAAATTCAGATTAAAATCTTGTGAAAAGTATGTAAAGTTGTGTAGTTTTATGGAAAAGTCTTATCAAAATTCATGTATTATGCTACAATATGGAGAGTCCAATGAAAAAAGGAGGAGTATTATGAAACATGGCAAATTATGGTCAGCAGTGCTTTCTGCGGCAATGGTAATGGGGACAACGGTACCCATCCTTGCAGCAGATATGGACGGAAAATTGGTTGTGATCCATACCAACGATATTCACGGGTATTATGCAACCGCTGAAGAATCTGTTGGAATTGCGGGCGTTGCTGCTTTGAAGGATTACTATGAAGCACAGGGGGCAGATGTGGTTCTGTTGGATGCAGGGGATTTTTCTCAGGGTACCACCTTGGTAAACCACAGCAATGGTTTGAAGGCTGCGGAATATCTGGCAGCGGCAGATTATGACGCAGTATCTTTGGGGAACCACGAATTTGACTTTGGTTTTGAAGCCCTGAAGGATACAGCAGCAGTTCTGAAGGCGGCGGATATTCCCATCATTGATGCCAACGTGCTGAAAAAAGGAACAAATACCCCTTATTTTGAAGCGAACACCATTGTGGAAACAAATGGTATGAAGGTTGGTATTTTTGGTCTGGATACAGCGGAAACACGGACAAAATCCAGCCCCAGCAGTGTAAAAGACCTGACATTCCTGGACGGACAGGAAATGTTTGACTGTGCGCAGGCACAGGTTGACACCCTGGAAGCAGAAGGCTGTGATTATATCATTGCTCTGACCCATCTGGGCGTGGACGATGAAAGTACAGGCAGACGTTCTACTGATCTGGCAGAAGCTGTGGATGGCATTGACCTGATTGTAGACGGTCACAGTCATACAGTCATTGATGGTGGTCAGATGGTAGGCGACACCATGATCGTCAGCACAGGCTCTTACCTTGCCAATGTAGGTACTGTTGTGGTGGATAAAGCAACTGGTGAAGAAACAGCAAAACTCATCAGTGCAGCTGATTATGCAGCAAACTATGGTACCTATGATGAAAAACTTGCGAAAATGGTAGCAGCAGACCAGGCTGAAGTAGATGGGTATTACAGCCAGGTATTTGCGACCACAAAAGTAGATCTGAATGGTCAGAAAGATCCCGGCGTGCGTACAGAAGAAACAAATCTGGGCGACTTTACCGCAGATGCTTATCTGTATGCAGGCAGAGAATATGTGAAAGAACAGGGACTTGACATCAGTGTAGACGTTGCGCTGTCCAATGGCGGCGGTATCCGTGCAAGTGTGCCAGCAGGTGAAATCACCATGAATGACCTGTATACCGTTTTCCCTTACGGCAATACCGTTGCGCTGGTGACAATCACTGGTGAACAGCTGCTGGAAGTGTTGGAAGCATCCACATTCTGCACACCCACAGCCATTGGTGGTTTCCCTCAGATCGCAGGGGCAGAATATACTGTTAATACAGCAGTACCTTATGAAAATGGAGCACAGTATCCCGATTCTACATACTACGCACCTGCAAATCCCGGCAGCCGTGTAACAATCACAAGCATTGGCGGCAAGTCTTTTGATCCCAAAGCAAATTACACCGTAGCAGTGAACAGCTTCCAGGCAGAAGGCGGCGATACTTATTATGTATTGACACAGGGCTCTTATATGCAGGATACTGGCATTGTAGACGCGGAAGCGCTGATTTCTTATGTGGATTCTCTGGGCGGCGTCATTGATGAAACATACGCAGAACCTCAGGGCAGAATCAAGATTGTTTCCAAACCTGTTGAAAATCCCGAAACAACTGTACCGGAAGAAACAACAGAACCTGAAAAACCTGTGGAACCTGAAGTAGAAGCACCTAAAACAGAAGCAGAAGTGTCTCCCACAAAACTTTATACGGTTGTTGCAGGGGACAGCCTGTGGAAAATTGCGCAGAAAGAATTGGGCAACGGTTCCAAATGGAAACAGATTTATGAAACAAATAAAAAACAGATTTCCAATCCAAACCGCATTTATGTGGGACAAGAACTGGTGATCAATCAATAAGAAATATGGAAAAACCGCATCTGAAGAGATGCGGTTTTTTGCTGCAAAAAAGCGGGGTGTAAATCGCTGAGCCTTCCGAAGAGCTGGATTTCGTTTTTATCAACGGGCAGGAAACAGAAAAACAGAGATATATTTGTTTGATGTATATAAAATAATACAATTTGCTTTATACAAATTAAACAAAATCATGTGGGACAAAAAATGTCCAATATCAATAAATAGATGGGACATAAAATGTCCCAAATCTGTGTATACTTCCGAAAAAGAAAAACTTTCCTGAAAACCGATGACATTTTAATCTTGTGTGCTACAATAAGGGTGTCAATCGAAATTTTACGAAACAAAAAGGAGAGAATAGCATGGCAATCAAAGTTGGCATTAACGGTTTCGGTCGAATTGGTAGAGTGGTATTTCGTGTATTGATGCAAAGAAGAGATGAATTTGAACTTTGCGGGATTAACCTGCGTAATGCAGAACTGGATTATATGGCATATCAGCTGAGATACGACAGTGTTTTCGGTCGTTTTGATGGCGATATTGAAATTGGCGAAAACGAACTGATCGTAAATGGTCAGCATATCCATGTATTCAGTGAAAGTGATGCTTCCCTGATTCGCTGGGCAGATTGCGGTGCTGAATATATTGTGGAATCCACTGGTGCTTTCAACACAATGGAAAAAGCAGCTCTGCATAAAGTAGGCGGCGCGAAGAAAGTGGTTCTGACAGCTCCTTCCAAAGATGATATCATGCCTACATTCGTTATGGGCGTAAATGAAGATACATATACACCAGACATGGACATCGTTTCCAACGCATCCTGTACCACAAACTGCTTGGCACCTCTGGCAAAAATCATCCACCAGAGCTTCGGCATTGAACAGGCTTTGATGTCCACCATCCACTCCGCAACAGCAAAACAGAAAGCAGTTGACGCCAGAGCAGGACGTGACTGGAGAACAGGCCGTTCTGTATTCAACAATATCATTCCTTCCACAACAGGGGCAGCAAAAGCCGTTGGCCGTGTTATCCCTGAACTGAAAGGCAAAATGACAGGTATGTCTTTCCGTGTTCCTACCAATGACGTTTCCGTAGTCGACTTGACAGCCAGACTGAAAACAAATACAACATATGAAGAAATCTGCAAAAAGGTGAAAGAAGCATCTGAAACATACATGAAAGGCATTGTAAGCTATATTGCAGATGATGTGGTTTCTTCTGATATGCTGGGTGATTCCCATACATGTATCTTTGATGAAAAAGCAGGTATCATGCTGGATGATAACTTTGTAAAACTCATTGCTTGGTATGATAATGAATGGGGTTACAGCAACAAGGTTGCTGACCTGATCGCGCATATGTACAGCGTAGATCAGAAAGCATAAGCAAAAAATGGTTTTCCTAAATATATGAAAAAAGGCCCGCTTGCCAATGGATTTTTGGCAGTGGGCTTTTTTCTGCATAAAAAATCCCAAAGAGATTTTTCTTTGGGATTTTGTTTTTTTGATTATTCTTCAGCCATGCGGTAGCCAACACCAACTTCTGTAAAGATGTATTGGGGCTGAGCAGGATTTTTTTCCAGTTTTCTGCGGATATTTGCCATATTTACCCGAAGAATCTGGTTGTCTTTGATGGCATAAGGCCCCCACAGTTCTGTGATGATATAATCGTATGTCAATACACGACCGGCGCTTTTTGCCAGCAGAGAAACAATTTTGAACTCGATCTGGGTCAAGTGAACATCCTTTCCGTCAACGATGATCTGGCGTTTATCGAAATTGATGGTCAGACCCCGCAGGGTAAAGACATCCCCAACGGTATTTCCGGTGCCGCCTTTTGCCACATGGCGCAGGGCAGTACGGATTCTGGCGAGAAGCTCAGATGTACCGAAAGGTTTGGCAATATAGTCATCAGCACCCATATCCAGTGCTTTTACCTTATCAGCTTCTTCTGTTCTGGCGGAAACAACGATAACAGGAATATTAGACCATTCCCGAATCTGCTGCAAAATATCGATGCCGTCAATATCCGGTAAGCCAAGATCCAGAAGGATCACATCGGGACAGTGGGACGGGATCATGGACAATGCTTCTTTTCCGGTGCGTGCCATGATAACATTATAGTCGTTTGCTTTTAAAGTGGTCGCGATGAAATTGCTGATGGCTTCTTCATCCTCTACAACCAGTATTTTCAGTTTATTGGACATGCTCAACTTCTCCTTTCATGGGCAGCACAAATGTAAAATTCGCGCCGCCGTTTTCGTTGTTCTTTGCGTAGATTTCACCGCCATGGGCAGAAATGATGGTCTTACAGATGGGCAGCCCGATGCCCAGGCCACGGGAAGAATCCGAAGATTTGCTGCTGGTGGTGCCGTCAAAAATATGCGGCAGGCGTTCTTCCTCAATACCGATCCCCTGATCCAGTACAGAGAAATAAACGTGATGCCATAAATGTTTTACTGTCAGATAAATAGGTTTTGCTGTGCCGGAATGGCGAATAGCGTTTTCCATCAAATTGATGAGTACCTGCTCGATGAGCATAGCATCCATGGGAACCAAAAGCAGCTCGTCCGGTACACGAACACGGATTTGTGAAGAAGGAAAACGTTTTTGGATTTTTGCGACAGATTCCGCTACGATTTCTTCTACCACTTCTTCCTGTTTTTTCAGCTTTGTGCCTTCGCCGCTGATCTTTGTGACAGACAGCAGGTTTTCTACCATCTGAATGAGCCATTCCGCGTCATGATGAATGTCACTGAGCAGACGGTCACAGACGTCCTCCTGAAGCATGGAACGGTTTTCCATCAAAGTGGCTGTGGAACCGAGGATACAGGTCAATGGTGTCCGCAGGTCGTGGGAGATGGCACGCAGCAGATTGCTCCGCATGTTTTCTTTTTCTTTTTCCAATAAGATTTTCTGAGATTCGTCAACGATTTCCTGACGGTCAATGGCCAAAATGGTCTGAGATGTCATGAAGTTGGCGAACTGTAAAGCGTCATTTTCAATATAACCGTTTTTGGAGAACAAAAGCCCCAAAACACCATAGATTCTATCCTTATTGGAAAAGGGAATGTAGGTGCCAAGACAGTTTTGGGATGTTTTTTCTGTGCCCAGACCAGTCATTTCGCCTTTCTGGAATGCCTGTTCCGCTACCTGTTGTTCCAAAATACTTTCCAGAATCAATTCGTCTTTTTCGTTCACATATTTTGTGACCTTTTTTTTGGGTGAAACAGGAGAACCAATGTACAGCACCGCACTGCACTGGTTGGCAGCGTATACACTGTCAATGGTGATCTGCATGATTTCATCGATGTTGTTTGCGCTGAGTAATGCTTTGCTCATGGAGTTCAGGCTTTCTGCACGTTTTTCTCGAATAGAGGACAGGATGGCAGCCTGTTTGACTTTGGCTGTCAATGCGCTGGTCAGTATGGACATCAAAAGCAGGATGCCGAATGTGACAGGGTAGCCAGCCAAGGTGAAGTTCAGTGCAAAATAGGGGAAGGTGAAGAAGAAGTTAACCCCAACGACACCGCAGAAAGATGCCACAATCCCCCAAAAATAACCGCTGGTGATGGAGGAGGTGATGGCAACCGCCAGCATATAAACCCCAAAGATGTTGTCATTCATGACGTCCGCTTCCTGGAGACATAACGCGAATGTAGTGGCGATCAGAAAAACCAGAATGGTTTTGAACAGATCATATAATATCATTGTAAAATGAAATTCAAAGCTTTTGGATCGGCGTTTCATAAGATACCTCACTAAATAAAAATGCACGTTCTCTTAGTCTTATATTATACACAGAGTTTGATTAAAAGGAAAGGGTATCAGACAAAAGAAATGCTTTTTTATCTGTGGATAAAGGAGGAGAAAAAAGGCAATCGTCGTTGAAATTACGGATATTATTTGATATAATTGTATCAAATTTTGCAGAAATGGAGATAGACAAATGAAAAAACCTTTTGTTTCACTGGAACAGATACAGGAAATCAAGAAAACATATCCAACACCTTTTCATATTTATGATGAAAAAGGCATTCGGGAAAATGCGCGTGCGGTAAACCGTGCTTTTTCCTGGAATAAAGGATTTCGAGAATATTTTGCCGTAAAGGCAACACCTACTCCCGGAATTTTGCAGATCCTGAAGGAAGAAGGCTGCGGCGCGGACTGCTCTTCTTATACAGAATTGCAGATTGCGGAAGCAGTAGGCATCACAGGACACCAGATCATGTTTTCTTCCAATGTGACACCTGCGGAAGATTTTGCTCTGGCAGCAAAACTGGGTGCCATCATCAACTTCGATGATATTACCCATATTCCTTTCTTCGAAAAAATTGCACCCATCCCTGAAACCGTATGCTGTCGTTACAATCCCGGCGGTGTATTCCAGGTAAGCAATGAAATCATGGACAACCCTGGCGATGCGAAATATGGCATGACAAAGGAACAGATGAAAGAAGCTTTCCGCATGCTGAAAGAAAAGGGCGCGAAACATTTCGGTATCCACTCTTTCCTTGCCAGCAGCACAAGCTCCAATGTGTATTATCCGATGCTGTCCAAGATTTTGTTTGAACTGGCAGTGGAACTGAAAAATGAACTGGATATCCATATTGCGTTCATCAACCTTTCCGGTGGTGTGGGCATTCCTTATCATCCCGATGAAGAAGGCTGTGATATCATGGCAATCGGGGAAGGCGTACGTAAAGTATATGAAGAAGTGCTCTCTCCTGCGGGCATGGATGATGTGGCTATTTTCACAGAAATGGGCAGATATATGTTGGCGCCTTATGGTGCGCTGGTTGCGGAAGCCATCCATGAAAAACATATCTACAAAGAATACATCGGTCTGGATGCTTGTGCAGCGAACCTGATGCGTCCCGCTATGTATGGTGCTTATCATCATATCACTGTACTGGGCAAAGAAGATGCACCTTGCGATCATAAATATGACATCACAGGCGGTCTTTGCGAAAACAACGATAAGTTTGCCATCGACCGTATGCTGCCGAAGATCGATATGGGGGATTTGATTTACATCCACGATACAGGTGCTCATGGACATTCTATGGGATATAACTATAACGGCAAACTCCGCTCTGCGGAACTGCTCCTTTGCGAAAACGGCGATGTGAAACTGCTGCGTCGTGCAGAAACACCTGCGGATTATTTTGCGACATTTGACTTCACAGGTCTGTTTCAGAAATAAAAAATAATGAGAAATAAAAAAGCTAGAGATTTATGGATGTTTCCATAGATTTCTGGCTTTTTGTTTTACATATGGTTATCAGATTTTATTTCAGATTTTATTTCAGATGTGTGTGCATGTATTCTTCACGGATTTCCGCAGGAACCAGACTGCCGCCTGTTGCCCAGGGAATATGTACGGCATTTGCCATTTTGTCTTTCAGACCCATTTTTTCGATATATGCCTGCATTTTAGGGGATTTCAGCTGAATAGGGCCCCAGAAGGATGCGCATGCGGAAGGTTCCAGGAAGATGTCCTCTGTATTGACGATGTCACGCATGAGATCGTAAATGTGATAGTCTTCCAGAGAAAGGATACCGGACAGCAGATTTTTCATGACGCCACCAACAAAACCGGAAGCACGGCCAACTGCCAGACCATCGGCATGGGTCTGTCCGCTCAAGCCAAAGTCCTGTACGGAAACTTCGTTTTGCAGACCGGAAGCCATACCAACCAGCATACAAGGTGCCTGTGTGGGTTCGATGAAGAAAACGTGAACATTGTCGCCAAAGAGCTGTTTGAAGCCGAAAGTAACACCGCCGGGAGCACCGCCTACACCACAGGGAATATAAACAAACAGGGGGTGGTCTGCATCCACAGTGATGCCTTTTTCCACGAACTGTTTTTGGATGCGTTTTGCAGCAACGGCATAGCCAAGGAACAGTGTTACAGAGTTTTCATCGTCTACAAAATAGCTGGAAGGATCAGCGTCAGAATTTTTTCTGCCTACTTCAACAGCTTTGCTGTAATCGTCATTGTATTCGATGACTTCTGCACCGCGCTGGCGAAGGAGATCTTTTTTCCACTGTTTCGCATCAGCAGACATATGAACAATAACATGGAAGCCCAGAGCCGCACTCATGATACCGATGCTCATGCCCAGATTGCCGGTGGAGCCAACCTGAATCTTGAACTGGCTGAAAAATTCCTTGAATTCGGGAGAGGCGAATACGGAATAATCATCAGTCAGTTTGATTTTGCCGTGTTCCAGTGCTAGGTCTTCCGCATGTTTCAATACTTCGTAAATGCCGCCTCTTGCTTTGACGGAGCCAGAGATTGCCAGATGGCTGTCCTGTTTTAAGAATAAACGTCCGGGAATGGAGGTGCTGTATTCTTCTTCCAACTGTTTCTGCATATGAGGGATTTCGGTGAGGGGAGATTCGATCAAGCCGTTCTGAGGTTCCGTTTCAGGAAAGACTTTTTTGATAAACGGCGCAAAACGAGCCAATCTTGCTTCTGCATCGTCAATATCTGCCATTGTGATGTTGATTTTTGCCAATGCGTCAGCGGTTTTTTCCTGGTTTTCATTGATCCAGATGACTTCTTTGCCGTCGCCTACCTGTTCCAGAAGTTCTTTGTTGTTGACACGATTCCAAAATGTTTTTTCCATAAGTTTCCCTCCTATATAGGTTAAAATAAGACAGATGTCTTTCTTGGTATCATAACACAAAAACGGAGTTATGTCCTCCTTTTTGTACAATTATGTGGAATATCTCTGTGGAATAAAGCGGAAGAATCGTTGATTGGATTTAAAATTTTAGAAAGGTGTATTTTTTTATGGAATATATTGCAGACTGAATATGAAGGAGGTATTGATATGAACGAATATTGTCTGAACAGAAAAAATATTGAAACCTATTTGCAATACCTGAGAGAACAGGAGAAAAGTGCCGGTACACTGGAAAATATAAACGGGAACTATATGAACTGCTGTCTTTTTTATCAGGAAAAAATGAAAGTAAGGAAGAACTGATATTATGGAAAGCGCAATTGGAACAAAAATATCGTCCAGCTGGCGTCAATGGCAGATTGGTCGCTGCAAATGGCTTTTTTTCTTTTTTTGGTCGATATGATTTGCGCATGAAGCTGCTGCGGATACAGAAGGAGATATTTGCCAAAGAGGAAAAGGAATTAACAAAAGGGGAATATATCCGTCTGGTACAGGCAGCGGAAAGGAAGGGGAATATGCGCTTGTCCTTGGTGATTCAGACCATTTGTGCTACGGGGATTCGCGTATCCGAATTGCAGTATATCACGGTGGAATCTTTGAAAAAGGGGAGAGCGGAAGTAAATTGCAAAGGAAAGTGGCGGGTGATTTTTCTGCCTATGGACTTACTGCGAAAACTAAAGAATTATGCGAAAGAAAAAGGAATTTCGACAGGCGTGATATTTTGTACGAGAACGGGATGTCCGTTGAATCGTTGTAATATATGGTCAGACATGAAAAAATTGTGTAGGGATGCGCGAGTGAATCCACAGAAGGTATTTCCGCATAATTTGCGCCATTTATTTGCACGTACTTTTTACAGTTTGGAAAAGGATATTGCAAAATTGGCGGATCTGCTGGGACACAGCAATATCGAAACCACAAGAATTTATATTATGGAAAGTGGACGGGAACACCAAGAAAAATTAGAAAAGATGAGGTTAGTTATATAACAGAATTTCCCTTCTGTTATAAAAAATATCAAATGATACAGTTTGATGTGCAGTTACATACTTAAAATATAACACTTTTTACATATATTGGCAAGTATTAGACATAAAAATAAGACAGATTGCATAATTTCCGGAAAAAATTATATCGGTTTTTGTTTTTGTGCCTTTTTTTATTTTTAGAAATAATCAGTTCCGATTTTTCGCGATATGTTAAGAAATTTTGACAATTTTCACGTAAAGCGAAAAAACAATAAATTACAGAAGGGAAATTTTGTTTTTAACAAGTGAGAATGAATGAAAGAGATTAGATTAACAGCCGAAAGCATCAATACATTTTTACAAAAGAAAACAGAAGCTGGGAATAAACCGGAAACCATTACAGAATATCGACGCATCTTACTGGCTTTGCGAAAATGGATGCTGCCAGATACTGCATTGCAAAAGGAAACATTGCAGCAATGGAAGATATATATGCAGTCAGAAGGTATTTTGGCGGTAAGAACCATTAACCGAAGGCTGACGGTGGTCAACCAGTTTTTGGATTTTGCAGGAGAGCGGAACTGGCAAGTATCCTGTATCCGCTTGGAAGAAGGCGAAAAAGCAGTTTTAAATCGGAGTGAGTATATTCGATTGCTTCAGGCTGCAAGACAGATGCATAAAGAACAGATTTATTTTATTATGAAGACCATTTGTGTTCTAGGCGTTTCTTTGCGAGAATTTCCTCAGGTCACCGTTGGTTTTATCAAAAAGGGCAGAGGGGAAATTATAACAGGGGAAAATGTCAGGAAGATTGTGGTACCATCAGGTCTGCAAAAAGAGCTGTTGGCATATTGTGCGCGTAATGGGATTCGTAAGGGTCCCATTTTTCTTGCGCAAAGAGGGGGAGATCTGCACCGCGTTGTTGTAAACTCCGCCATGAAACAGTTGTGTCAGTTAGCAGGCGTAAATCCGGAAAAAGCAACACCAAGCTGTTTGCGTGAGTTGTATGAACAAACGCAGCAGGAATTGCAAGAAAACATTTCCGTTTTACTTTTTCAGTATTATGAGAAGCTGCTGGAAGCTGATGATGTAACGGCAGCTTGGGAAGGGCGTGGTTTATGAGAAAAGGTTTTTTAGAAGAGATTCAAGAAAAGAATAGGAGGAGAAGTATGAAAAAAGGACTATGGAAACGGCGGGCATTTGCCTTTTTGGTTGCAGCTGCTATGGTGATCCCTCAAGGGGTATATGCAGCAGAAACAGAAGGAAATGAAACGTCAGAAAATGCGATTACAGAAGAAGTATCGGCAAGAGTACATGAAAATGGCTGCACACTGCCTTCTGACCATGAAGGAGATTGTGTGACAGAACCAGTGGAAAATACAGAAGAACCGACAGAAAGAGTACATGAAGAAGGTTGTAAACTGGCTCCCGATCATGAAGGTGACTGCGTGACAGAATCTGCAGAAAATACAGAACAACAGCCGGCAAGAGTACATGTAGATGGCTGTATTCTGCCTTCCGATCATGAGGGTGAATGTGAAGTAGAAGAAATGCTAGTAAAGGCACCACTTGCAGCGGGAACGATTTATGTTGCCAATACTGCGGGCACTTCTGGGAATATTGGCAGTAAGGAAAATCCGTATACTTCTTTAGCAAAAGCAGTAAAAGAAGCAGCAGATAGAACTACAATTGTTGTGTTGGAGGATATGACAATTGAAGAGCCTATTACTGTAGAAGGCAAAAGTATTAAGATTCAGTCTGAAGAAAGCAATCGGGTTACTTTAACACGTGGTGAAAGTATGGGTACTAAAAATGATGGCAGAGGGTGGTATAATCCTGCCATGATTGAAGTTACAGTACCAGCTGGAACGAGTAGTGCGTCTTTAACTTTAGAAAATATCATTTTAGATGATGCAGGAAAAAAATGTGGTGAATATTTTGCACAGCCATCGACAGATTGGTCTGGAAAGACTACGCTGAGCTATAAAGAACAAGGGATAAATAAAGAAATAGAGGTTCCGAATACAAACATCGTTCAGGATGCCATTGTAGCGGCTTATGGTACAAATGTAGAACAGCCTAATGCGGAGATTGTTCTTGGCAAAGGTGCTGTTTTGAAAGACTTTGGAGGTATGTCTGCTGTTCGTGTCACAGGTGGTGCAACATTGACTATGAAAGGAGATTCCATAATCTACGATGAAGTTGTTACCGACAGAGAAAAAGGCAAAATTGGCAGTTTTGGTCCTGCAGGTGCAGTTTGGGTACAAGGAACCCATATAACAATGGAACAAAAATCTTGTATTGAACATTTGTATGGTCGTGCCATCTATGCGGAAGGTAGTGATGTTACTGTTGACGGTATTATCTCAAATATTGCTGGCGATAAGGATATGTGGAACAGCACAGAAGGTCGAGCAGTTTATATGAGAAATCCATACGATTCAGCGAACCCGGATGAAAAAAATAAGAAGTTTAGTCCTGGGCGAACATGCTGCGATTAATAGTATTAGAACTGCAGAGGTTAACTATCACGGAGCTGTTACCATAATGGATCATAATGTTGATTTTAAAATGTGGAATGGTGCTGTTATTTCTGATATTGATGGTGCAGGTATTATTGCTTTTGGTAACGCTGAAGCAGCCAAAAACGATGAAACATATCGTGATAATTTTGACTTAAGTGTTGATGGGGAGATTACAAACGTACATGGTTGGGCAGCGATTCGTTTGCCAAATAGCAATGATTTAGAACTTGAAATTGGTTCTAATGCCAATATTCATCATAATACAACAGCAAACGGTGTATTATATATTCAAGGTACTGGAATTCATATTGATATGGATGGGAATGTACATCACAATACCCAAGGTATTTACGCTAACTATGGAGGCCATTCTATCACAATGCACAAAAATGCTAAAGTTGAGTATAATCTTGATGGAGGCATCAATGTTGCCCGCGGCACTTTGACAATGGAAGGCGGTAGCATTTCTAATAATGGCGGTAGCGGTGTTAGTGTAAGTACTGGTGGCATCTTTGTTATGAATAATGGTATAATTGAAAATAACAGTACGTCAGGCATTGGCGGCGGCGTTGTATTTACTTCTACTAAAGGTTGGACTGATGCAGAAATTCCTAGAGTTGAGTTGCGTGGGGGTACTATTCAAAATAACTACATGAACGCAACCATTGAGATAGACGAAGATAATTTTACTTTTACGGCAAAAGATGGTACTTCCAATGATATTGCTGTTGGTACTAATAATGAAACTGAGTATAATAAACAAAGTTTTAGTCACATCGACCGCAACATGTCCATCAGTGACAGCATGAAAATTGGCAACCCAGACATCTATCTGGAAAAATACAATGTTGTACTGAAAAACCCTGCTGATATCGATGTCAAGTTTGGTAATGCAAGCTCTAAAGTCATCCAGACTCTACTGGATGCTTCTGATATCAATGGATGGAGTAGTACAGAATTAGCTTCTTTGTGGTGTCAGGATGCAAGTGGTTCAGTGGAACTGCTTATGAGCAAACCTTCGGGAATTGTAGATTCCATGCCGGTTTATGCGGCAGTTGTGGCAACAGATGAAACAGGCAATGCACTTACAGATGCTTCTGTTGTTTTCTATAACGTAACAGAAAAAGCTAATGGTCTGAATATTGCTTTCCCTGCACCAAATGCAACAGGCTATGCGGTAGCATTGGTACAGCCTACCAAAGATTACGGCACAATGAATATTACTGCACCCAATGCAGTAACAATGGAAGATGGTGCTGTAATTGACTATACCGTAACTTATGAAATGAGTGAAAATCTGGCAAACAGATTGGCAGCTGGTGAAAATCTGGAAAACATTACAATGAATGTGCGGTTCGATAAAAATGTAAATATTGATCCTAGACAGATCACATACATCAGTGACATGTTTGATAAGTTTAATGCTACATATACTGGAGATACATTGACTGTAACTTGTTCAATGAAAGAAAATTGGCAGAGCGCAGCAAGCAAAAATGTAACATTGAAGTTTGCAGCAGATGCCAGTGAATTAGGTGAAAATGCAGTTGTAACAGCAAGTGGCGATTTCAATGGGGAATTTGAGAGACAAGATGTTTCTCCAGAGGTTGTATTTGTACCTGCCAATGCAGTTCAGACCCAATTGGTAGCAAAAGAATCCTGTGTAACAGTGAAATTGGCAGATATGATTGTTTACATGGGCGGTGAACAGGGCTTCGACCACGTTGTAAATGATGAAAACGGTTAAGTTGAATCAAGTAGTTCTTTGCCTGAACCTGGTTTTATTTTCGAATTGCCTGATGGAATTAACATAAATGAAATCCGGTTTGTAGAAGAAACATCAGGAAAAACATGGCAAGCAGTTCCTTATGATGGTGAATCTACACGGGTTTATAAATTAGAATCTGGCATTAATCAGGAACCTGTTCGTGTAGAATTTACAAAAGACGACGGCACAAAGGTTGTCAGCGATGAATTTAAAGTAGGCGATGCGCTGAATCAGAAGCTGCACATGGCAATCTATAAAGGTGCCGTTGGTACAGTAGTTGCAAAAGTAGGCAATGATAAATATCCTATTATTGGACAGGATGCAACTCTGGAAGTTCGCGGTACTACAAATCAGGTGAAATATGCTGATGTTTCCGCAAATCCTACTCTGCAAGTTGGAGCACCTGCATTGAAAGCAGATAGCAACACAACATTTACCATTAATGCAGGTGATGTATTTGCAAGCAAGGATGGAATTGCGCTGCTGTTCGATAATATTATCGAAAATACAGCATCCGAAAACAATCGCACAGAACTTTTGAAAGATCGTGCAAAAACAGAATTGAAGAATTCTTATAATGAATGTGCATTTGATCTGAAATATCTGGATTTGGTAGAAAGACATAACAGAATACATGGGTGAAAGCATCCAAAGATGTAACTGTTTACTGGCCTTATCCGGAAGGCACAGATAAGACAACAGAATTTGAACTTCTGCATTTTGAAGATCTTCATCGTGATATGTCTAACAATGAAGTAGCTGGCGATATTGCAAGCTGCAAAGTAAGTCCTGTGAAATTCACAAAACTGGACGATCATATTGAATTTAAGATTGGTTCCGGCGGCTTCAGTCCCTTTGCTTTAGTTTGGGACGGCAAAGCATCTGATGGTGGATCTTCCGGTGGCAGCCACACTTCCAATACCTACTACGTTCGTTATCACAACGATGACGATACTGTGAAAGACGGCAAATTCATCCCCGGTGAAACCGTTACCGTAAAAGGTAACGTATTTACTGCACCTGTTGGCAAAGTAATGGCAGGCTGGAGTTTGGATGAAGACGGCAAAGTAGATTACAAAGTTGGTGATACTTTCCGTATGCCTGGCAGCAGCGTAGATCTCTATGCTGTATGGAAAGATGCAGAAACAGAAAGCCACAGCGCATACATCAGCGGCTATCCCGATGGCACTGTTGGCCCTGACAAGACAATCACCCGCGCAGAAGCAGCGACTATGTTCTATAACCTGCTGGCAGATAAAAACGGTGATGCAAAAGCGTTTACAGACGTTCCTGCAAACCAGAGGTGTGCAAAAGCTGTTATGACTTTGGCAGGCAAGGGCGTTATCAGCGGCTATCCCGATGGTACATTCAAACCCAATGCACCCATTACTCGTGCAGAATTTGTTACCATGGCAATGAATTTTGCAAATGCTGGCAAAGGCACAGCTTGCAGTTTCCCTGATGTACCTCAGAACATGTGGTATTATGGTGCTATTGCAGGCGCAACACAGAATGGCTGGATCAGCGGTTATCCTGACGGCACATTTGGCCCCGACCGTTACATCACTCGTGCGGAAGTGACAAGTGTTATCAATCGTATGGAAAACCGTGCGGCAGATATGTCCTTTATGATGGAACATCTGAAAGAACTGCGTACATTCAGTGATCTGAGCTTTGGTCATTGGGCATATGGTTCCATGATGGAAGCGGCAAATGGTCATGACTATACAAGAGCAGATCAGAACAGCTATGAATCTTGGGTAGATATCCATTAAGTTCATATGACTCAGACAGCGGCAGGCAACTGCCGCTGTTTTTATATTTGCCGGAAAAACAGAAAGAGCTAAGTCTATTGCCAGTATCCAAATGGTAGGGTATAATGCCCATAGAAGAAATTTGGAGGTGTTCAGGTGTTTTTATTTGATTACCATACCCATACAGGATTTTCCTGTGACAGTGAGGAATCATTGGAACGTATGTGTGAAAAAGCCATTCAATTGGGATTGCGGGAGTTGGCCATTACAGACCATGCGGATTTTTTGACCCATGGTGTGTTTGAAGATGAAATAGATTTGGAGAAACGGCAGACAGCCATGCAGACTGCGCAGCAAAAATATGCTGGTCAGTTGGTGATTCGCAATGGCATTGAATTGGGCCAGCCCCAAGCAAATCCGAAAGAATATCGTCGGTTGATGGAAAATTATTCTTTTGATTTTATCATTGGCTCCATTCATAATCTGGAAAAAGATTTGGAATTGGATCGACTGGATTATGCCTCTGTGGATTTGGAAGAACTTTATGGTCGTTTTTTGGATGCAGAGATTACACTGGCGAAAGACTACGATTTTGACGTATTGGGGCATATCACATTGCCACAGCGTTATTTGTATCGTCAGTTGGAAAAACAGGTGGATTTAAGACCTTTTGAAAAGCAGTATAAGGAATTGTTTTCCATATTAATGGAGCGGGAAAAAGGCATAGAGGTCAACACATCGGGCTTGTATAAAGGTACAGGAGAAACGTTGCCCACACCGCAAGTGTTGAAATGGTATCGTGAATGCGGCGGCAACTTATTGACCGTTGGTTCTGATGCCCATCGTGCTTCTGACTTGGCTTTTGGTATTGAAAAAACCTATCAAATACTGAGAGAACTTGGTTTTTCTCATATTTCCACTTATGAAAACAGAATGAGAAAGGAACAGCGGTTGTAAGGATGTGTTCCGAAATCAAAAAGGAAAGCACTTTTGCTTTGATATTCTAAAGAAAATAATATGGCTGGAACCCTTTGTATGGTAAGGATTCCAGCCATATTTGTTTTCTGATGAAATAGCCTTAGAGCGATTCTCTTTTTTGCTGTTATTTTTTCTGTTTTGTATTTCCGCGTACATCCACAGGAATCTGTTCGGTTACCATATCATTTCTGACACCTACCAGCCAGCTGGTAAGGTTAGCGGAAGAACAGGAATGGTTGGGAATGATCTGGATTTTGTCACCGATTTTCAGAGAAGTGGTACCATTGACTTTGATTTTGCCAACTTCTTCAGAAAGGCCATAAACTGTCAATTCTGTATGGTTTTTTACAATGCCGAATCCAGTAACGGCGGCACTGCCGTGGGCCCCCTGATCCAGTCCCAGACATTTTGCACCTGCATCGCAAAGGAACACATCTTCAGAAGGATGGGAAACGATGGTGGCAAGAACAGACAGAGAACAGTCGGCTTCTGCTGCGCTGCCTAAAGCAATCTGAATGGCATCGTGGTAGATGTAATTGCCGGGATGATAAATCTGGATTTCCGGATGATCCACTGTCAGCGCAAATGTGGGAGTAGAGCCGCTTGTAACAAAAAAGTCTGTAAATCCGGCAGCTTTCAAATCAGCAGCTACACTGCCCATGGTTTCTGTTTCCAGTTTCGCAACGGACTGACGTTCTTCCTCAGTTGTGCAGCCATAAACCTGTCCGGGATGTGTGGAAATGCCGAAAAACTTCAGATGAGAGAATTGCTGCATTTCCTGGGCAAAAGCAACCACTTTGGAAGGGACGATGCCGAAACGGTGAAAATCCATATCTACGATAATGGAATAGAAAAATGTGATGCCTTCTTTTTCGGCAGCACTTTCCAGCATATGAGCTACGTCTAGATGGTCAATGCGGATGATTACATCTGCCTGATGTGCAAGGGCGGCAAGGCGGCTGATGTTTTTGGGATTGGCAGGGGGATAGGCATACATGATTTTTCCTGCGCCGGCAGCCACTGCCATTTCGCATTCGTCAATGGTGCCGCACAAAAAGCCTTCTGCACCCAATTCCATTTGCTTCTTTAACAGATAGCTGCTTTTATGGGTTTTGACCATGGGCCAAAGTGATTTTTCATACTTGTCACATGCCTGCTGATATGTCTGAAGATTTTTTTCAGCAATATCCAGATCAAGTAAAACAGCGGGGGTTTCTAATTCTGTGATATACATATGCAACACTCCTTTTCATTGTATTTATTCAAGCACAATGACGTGGAATTGTCAAGCAATGGGGAAGATCAGAGGCTGGTATTTTGAAAAAAGCGGTGCTAAAATAGGAAATAGAGAGTGGGAAAGGAAGGTGTTTATCATGACAGAAGAAGAAAAAATTTTTGCTGGAAAAATGTTTGACCCAAGAAAACAGGAATTAAAGGACATTAAACATAAAGCCCATATTGCCTGTCAGAAATACAACGCTATGGATGAATATGATCCTGAGAGAAGTCCGATCATTCAGGAATTCATCGGAAAAATCGGGAAGGTGTACTATTTTCAGGGGCCCATCCAGTTCAATTATGGTTCTCATACCTTTATTGGGGAGAATTTTTTTGCCAATTTTAATCTGACAGTTATGGACGACGCGCGGATTTATATTGGGGATAATGTTTGTTTTGGCCCTAATGTTTCTTTGATGGCGACGTCCCATCCGTTGATTGCTCAGGAAAGAATGGGGCTGGATGATGAAGGGAAAACCACCATGGCGGAATATGCCGATGAGATTCACATTGGTGACAATGTATGGATCGCTTGCAATACCGTTGTTATTGGCGGCGTGCATATTGGGAATAATGTGGTCATTGGTGCGGGAAGCGTAGTCACAAAAGATATTCCTGATAATTATCTGGCTTATGGTAATCCATGCAGACCTGTTCGTCCCATTACAGAGGCAGACAGCAAAAAATCTTTGATTTCGCCAGAGGATATGGAACATTTTTCCTATAATCTGAAAAAATTTGAGAAATAAATATCATGAAAAAGACCCGGGGAAAATGTCTTCTTTTCCGAATACTTGTCCGTTTTTATCATAGAAAAGATGTTTTTCGCATAGGATAAAAGAAAAACGGAGGGAAGAACATGCAATTTTTCCGTGCGATTTATTTCAAGAAAAAATATGTGGTTTTAGGGGCAGCAGTGTTAGCGGCCATTGGACTAGGTGCGCATTTTTTGCCGCCGGTGGCAGAATACACTTCGGCAGTGCTGACGGCGCAGACAAAACGGGAATTGCCCATTTATTGCGTGCAGACAGAGGAGAAAAAAGTGGCGGTCAGTTTTGACGCTGCATGGGGTGCAGATGATACAGATGAGCTGCTGCGGATTTTAGACGATAACGATGTGACAGCGACCTTTTTCCTTTGTGGGTACTGGGTGGATAAGTATCCGGAAGAAGTAGAAAAAATTGCTGCCGCTGGGCATGATTTGGGCAATCATTCAGCAACGCATCCCCATATGAGCACTTTATCGTCAGAGCAGATCACTGAGGAATTGCAAGGGTGTCATCAGGCTGTAAAAGAATTGACCGGCATTGATATGAATTTATTCCGCCCGCCATTTGGAGAGTATAACGATAACGTAATCCGAACGGCAAAGGAAAATGGGTATGATTCTATCCAGTGGGATGTGGATACATAGGAAACAAAAAGAAAAGTATTGTTTAAAATAGCAAAATAGTGTATCTATCAATTTTGGATCAGTCATAATATAGAAATGTAAGTGAGTTAGAATTAAATTTTATAAAGAAGATACAAAATTAATTTAGGCATATTTCTCAATAATAGAAATATGTCTTTTTTCTTTTGAATGGAATATGGTTTCGTTGAAAAATATATTTCTTGGTTGGGGTTATGAGGTTATGGTATGATAAATACATACTCATTGAAAGGAGGGGAACAAGTGGATAAATTGCAAGAAATATTTAATAATAGAGAGATTGCAGTTGGCATTTGGTTGTTTCTTTTCATCAGTATTTCTATTTTTACTAAACCGGGAAAGAATTTTTTGAAATCGGTTCTTCCAATATTATTTTGCCGTAAATTTGTGATTTTTTATATGATATTTTTATCATATTTTTACTTGGTTATAGTTTTTCTTCAATATATAGGTTTTTGGTCTTCTGCACTTTTAAAAGATACGATTTTTTGGATTTTATTTGTTGAGCTTCCTCTATTTGTTAAAGCTATTAAAAATGCAACAGATAATCATTTCTTTGCAAAACTTATAAAAGATAATATGACTATTGTTGTGATTTTTCAATTCTTTATAGGTTTTTGGACTTTTGATTTATTAACAGAAATATTGTTGGTTCCTCTTTCTTTCTGGATTGGTTGTACATATTTTTTGACTACGACAAAAAGAAAGTATATGAGGATTAAAAAGTATATCGAACGACTATTTTTTATTTTTGGAATTGTAACTGTTATGAATTCTTGTGGACATTTATTTCAAAGACCATCAGATTTTTTGAATTTCGGCACTTTACAAGAATTACTTTTACCTTTTATATTGCTAGTATTCAACTTGCCAGTAGTTTATGGATTAGCATTATGTAATGTTTATGAATTGGTTTTTATACGATTTAAGAGAACCGGAACAATAGATTTTAGAAACAAACTAAGTGTCATAAAATTTGCTGGGGTTAATCTATATAAAGTTACAGCAATTTTACATAATCAACAAAAAGCTCTAACTGGCGATGATATGAAAGAAATTTTGAAAAATGTTAATGATAGATTATCAATGCGAATTGGGGATAATTATATGAAAAGAGCTTATTATTATGTTATTTGGTGCATTATTGGTTTTATACTTTCTGTTTGTGGAATTATAATTTGTAATTTTCAAGGTACATTTAGAGATTTCGTCACGCTTAATTTTAAGATAGATATTTTGAGGATTAAAGAAATACTCACATATATTTGTTGTTCGGGTATAGTTGTTTCTTTTAGCCTTTTAATTTATTCATTGGGTTTTAAGAAAAAAAAGAATGAAGAGATATCAAAAATAAAGGGTTATTCATTGCATAATTTTCTCTATCTCGTTAAAAGGCAATATAATATGCTTCAAGAATATCCGCCAATTGATGAACCTAAAATTCTTTTTGTGCAGTATATTACTATAGCATATGAGATCAAGAAGGAATGCGATCATTCTATTGAGACTTTCGAAAATCTTTTAACATCGTGGGAGCTTGAAGAAACAAAGAAATTACAAACGATATTAAATAGCCTTATATTTAATATAGGAATAAGAGAAAATGAGTTCAATCAATTTACTATAGATAAATTCAATGATTATTATCTCAACAAAAAAGCAACAGCATTACAAAATGAAGAAATCAATATATTTGTTAGTGATATCGAAAAGGGTATAAAAGAATATTCCGAGCAAATAAAAACGTGCATTGAAGAATTTAAACATTATTATTAAAATGCCTTTGAAATAAAGAGAGCTACAAGAGATAAAGTTGAAAATAAATATACTTGTAAAGTGTAAAAATTTTGATTTAAGAGTTCATGCGTTTATACAATACTTTATTATGAATATAATAAATCAGTTAGAAAAAAGTAAAGACAAACCGGCATTGTACTTTGACAATGCCAGTTTGCATCTATCACTTATTCCATAATTAATATGGAAAAGCGATTGCTTTCCTCTTTTTTATTTGAACCGAACATCCACGCCATCCTCACTCAAAACCACTCGGTCGATCATACTTTTTGCAATATCTCGCCGGTCTTCAAAAGACATGTTTTCCCAATCTTCTGCAGTAAAAGGAATGATTTCAACGGCATTGAATTCCGTCAGTGCTTCTGAATACTGATGAATCAGGAGCTGCTTTTCCCGGTGGAGGGTTTCAATTCTGCGGTTGATATATTCCGCAGAAATTTGGCTGACGTTTTCCAGTGTGGAAATCAGATTTTCGATTTTGCTGTCAATGTCTGCAATTTTCTGCTGATGTTGTTTGATGACATTGTTTTCCCGTTTTTCCCTTGCCAAATGGTAGGCTTCCGCTTCCTGGATGAGCCGTGCCTGGACTTGCGCTTCGATCTCCCGTACTCGGTGGGTCTGTTTTGCATCGCAGCATTTATGTAAATACTTCCCAGAGCAGACGAAGTAGGGGATGCGCCCATCTTTGGTACTGGCGAACCGTACGGAAAAGGCATAACCACAATGACCGCATTTCACAAGCCCAGTGAGCCAGGAATGTTTTCCTTTTCCTGTGTTTTTGATCTGCCGATTTTTGGACAGCTTTTCCTGACAATAGAGAAACGTGTTGCTGTCCACAATGCCGTTATGATGCCCGATGGCAAGGAGGTGATTAGATACATCTTTATATTTCCGCTCGCTGGCATCCCGTTTTCCCACGAGGATACAGCCATGGGTGCCGTCAAAATCCTCTGGTTCGTTTGCCATGATGGCGCCTTTGGATTTGTAGTAATTGTAAATGGCAATATCTGCTTGGACGTAAGCAGGATTTTTCAAAATGCCGGAAAGTTTCACGCTATCAAAGTTGACGCCGCCGGCAGAAAGGGCACCGCTGCGGATCAGGATTTTTTGCACATCAGCTAAACTGGTATAAGGCTGGGCGTATGTATCAAAGATTTGGGATACGATTTCCAGATCAGCATTGGGTTCATAAATGGTGGCTTTCTTGCCGTCCAATGTGGTACGGACCAGATCGAAGCCATAAGCGGCAGGACCGCCGCCCCAGGCGCCTTTTTTCACACGGGCATAATAGTTATCCCGGACACGTTCGGCGATGGTTTCGCGCTCTAATTGGGCGAAAACAACGATGATATACAGCATGGCACGTCCCATGGGTGTGGAAGTATCAAACTTTTCTGTGGCGGAAACAAAGGAAATGCCGTTGTTTTCCAGCACATCAATGAAATCCGCAAAGTCCACGATGGAACGGCTGATTCTGTCCAGACGATAGACCACCACTTTTTCAATCTGTCCTGTTTGGATGTCGTGCATCATTTCTGTAAAAGCGGGGCGGTTGGTGTTTTTGCCGGAATAACCGCTGTCCTCGTAGATTTTGCATTCTTCCGAAAAGATTTCCCGTTTGGCAAAGGCAATCTGGCTTTCGATGCTGATGCTGTCTTTTTTGTCGATGGATTGTCTTGCGTAAATAGCTACCATACAAAAGACCTCCTTTTCCTATATTTAGGGTATAGCAAAAAGAGCGGTCTTATGATACAATACAGTTGCTAAGTGTGGTTGTATCTTACGACCGCTTTATGAAATTCCCTTTCCTGTTGGCGCAGGAAGGGGGATTTTTTTATTTTAGCAATAGTAATCGATCTGTCCAAAATAGCCTATCCATTTTTCTGTGATTTCCTGATGTCTGGCTTCAATGACACTCATGATGATTTTCAGTTTCCGGCTGGGGATTTGTGACTGATTATGACAAAGCAGGCATCGTCCCGTTTGGGTGATCCAGATTTTTGTGGCTTTTTCTGAGGGAATCCCTTCTGAAACATGGACATGGATGGGTTCCAAGGGTTTGGATTCATTGGACCAGAAATAAATCAGGTAGGAGCCGACCTTAAAGATTTGCGGCATGATCGAACCCTCCTTCTCTTGCCAGTTCAATGATGATATGTGCCACGGATTTCAGATAGGCTTCATATTTTTCCAATTCTTCCGCAGAAAACCCTTCTACCTGTTTCCATTCGTAAGAGGGCAGGTAACATTCCGCAGAATGGAAGCCACCGTATACAGGCTGTTCAAAATAAACCTTTACCGTTTCTGTGCCGTTCACATCATAAGCGTCAGAATGGACTACTTCGGTTTTATCGTCTAATGTCATGAAAGGATACATCATAGTCATCTCTCCTTGTCCTGTTTTTATTGAAATTCCATATCACGCAGCATTACTGTTTAAGAAAAAGCTTCATTCATACTGTTGGCAAAAGAGACCAGCCCGCCTGTGATGGCATCGGCTAAATCATCATCTGGTACGATGAGCCAGTTATTTTCACCTCTGACCAGAGAAATATCCACTTCTTTGGTATAAGTCGTGTCTTTGTTATTGGCAATGGCAGAAATCATAGCTTCAGTGGATTTCTGTTCCAATTCTTCTTCAGACAATCCTGCGAAAGCCAATGGAATCATTTCAGAGATTGCCTTACTCCTGGCATTTGCCATATCCACGTTTGTGATGGATACTTTGACTGTTGCAGTGTCATCTTCTTCTGTGGAAGAAAGAATTTCAAAAGTCAGGTTTTCCACGAAAGCTTTGCCAGTTTCGTCATTTTCCAAATCAGAAATGGCATCATCTGCGGTATCTGTTGTTTCGCTGGTATCATTCGTATACTTATCAATGGTTTCCAGATCAAGGCTCTGGAACGCTGTCAGGTAGTTCGTGACAGCCGTTTCCGGAGATTCCCCGCCAGAGCAACCAACAAAGGCAAATACCATTGCCAAAGTTGTCAAGAAAGCAAGGATTTTTTTCAGCATATACATTCCTCCCTGAATGGTTGCCACGTGATATGAAATTACATACAGTGTTGTTTGCAAAAGAAAAATTCAGTTTGCACGGAAATATTCTGCAAGATCTTCCAGCACCGGCAGGAAGCGAGTAGAAATATCTCTGGCAATTTTTGCTGCAATACGATCGTCGTATATATGAGAGGTGCGGTTTCTGGATTCCAGCATATCCAGCCAGACGCTTTCGTCGTTGATCATTTGATTCCCGTAAGCGGTTTTCAGCACCTGCTTAGGAAAATTCAACTCATTTGCAACACCCTGATCCAACAGATATTCTTTTGCGGCTTTCCAGGAAAGCTCAAAGGTAAATTCAAAACGCTGGATCATACCATCCCGAATGACATCATTATTGGGATGTTTCAAATGTTCTTCCACTGCTTCCCGCAGCCGTTGTACTGCCTGCAGGAAATTAGCAACTTTTTTCATATAAAATGACACCATCCTTTTCAATGTTTTGGATCAGTTCCGGATTTGTATCTGGTGTGATATGAACCAGATCGAATTCCAGAAGGGTAGGCAGGTCGTCTATATCAGACCAGAAAGACGACTGGTCTTTTTCTGAAACCCCGTATATGGCAAGATCGATATCACTGCGTTCTTTGTGATCGCCTCTGGCACGGGAGCCAAAGAGAACGATTTTATCCGCATGGTATTTTTCGCCAAGAAGGGCGATGCGTTGGTAAAGCATGTCCATAACATCTTCCTTTCTCATTTTACTGCACTCAAAAAAGCGATGGCTTTTCCGATGATACGCACCTTGTTCATATCTTCTTCGAAGAATATCATGTCTTGGTAGTTGGGGTTTTCAGCGCAAAGACGAATCTTATCATCAGAAATATAAACTCGTTTCAAAGTAGCTTCACTTTCTGAGCAATCATCCATAAGGACAGCGGCAATTTCACCATTCTCCACTTTGTCCTGTTTTCGTATGAATACAATATCACCGTCCATAATACGAGCATTGACCATGCTGTCACCCTGACAACGAAGGGCGAAGTCCGCATGGACATCTGAATCCATATCTATATAAGCTTCAATATTTTCTGTTGCTAGGATCGGTTCCCCACAGGCGATCGTGCCAAGGAGGGGGACTTTTTTTGTTTTTGAAATGGGAAGAATATTTTCTGGAAGTCCAATTTCTTCATTTTCACCCATAAGTTTTATAGTAGTTGTTTGAAGTGCTTGGGCAAGAGCTGCAATTTTAGATTGTGTTAAATCAACTTTGCCTTGCTCAATTTTTGTAATCATAGATCTATCATATCCTACCAATTCAGCAAGGCGTACTTTTGTCATGCCGAGTTCTTCTCGTCTTTTCTTAATATTTTTATATAGTGTCAGCATTTTTTTACACCCCTTTAAAGACAATATAGCATAAACGTGAAAATAATTCAACATTTTTCTGTAAAAAGCTTGACACGTGTTGAATTTGATGCTATTCTTTGTGTGTGAATTAAATTCAACACAAGGAGGTGTAATGATATGACAAATACAGAGCTTTTCAGAAAAAAGGTAGAAGAAAAAGGAATTACTTTCAAATTTTTAGCATCTCAAATTGGCATTACAAGAGAAGCTTTATATAATAAGATGAATAACGAAACAGAGTTTAAAGCTTCTGAAATTGCAGCCATCGCAAATGTATTACAATTAACAAGTAAAGAAAGAGATGAAATTTTTTTTGTAATAATGTTGCATTAAATTCAACAAAAGCAGCTATATAGAGGAGTGTGTCGAAATAAATGGATAAAGAAAACCACACAAGAAGAAAAATGCTAACAAATTTTATTTTAGAAAACTGGATAAATATTGTTGTATCAGTGGTAACAACCATTTTATGCCGCTTATTACTAGGTTGGTAATAATGGTGACAAGAATAGGAGTCCAAACATTTTTTAGCCAAATATCTTTTTTTTGTTGTTTTTGAGATGTTTCATAATCCTGCAACGCTTTTTTACCAAGAGTTGTGATGGAAAAAATACCAAGATTTTTAATCTTTGTAATACAACTGTCATTATAGGTTTCAAATTCCTCGTGCAGACATTTTGTGTTTTCGATAGGGATACTGAAATTTGTTGATTGTTTAAATTCAGGAGTTGACAAAAATCGGATTCTATATTCTAAAGCTTCAACATTGGGTAAATGTTTCGCAGCATCCTCGATGCTGGAAGGACTGTTTTCTTTGAAATATTTTAAAATCTGATAATCAACTTCAGTTAGTTCTTCAATATACATACAAAAATCCTTTCTAAGATACTTGGCTGCTGCAACAGCCTGTAATTTAAGAATAGGAGAACAGAAGGGAAAAGTCAAGGAAAGGGGTGTACAGATATAAATGGATAAAAAAAGAAAATCTATCGTTTCTACAGAAATGAAAAAAAATGACCTTGTAACAGAGATTATGGAACGAATGGTGGAACTGGAATTCGATGTGGAGGATGCAGAAACATTTCCTATGTTTTTAGAGCAGAAAATCAAAAAAAATAACGAACGATTTGAAAAAGAAAAACCGTTCGCTATTTATAGGGGTTACCGATAAACTTTAACAAGATTCAGAAAAGCGGAATAAGCGTTTTCGTACTCTTGATAAAAATCCTGCACATCGAATGATTCTGAACTTGATGTAGCTGCATATACAGAATAGGCAACAGCCAGATCATGAGCTCTTTGTGCATCAGATATGCTATCGAACCCTTCATAAGATGGGTTTTGAGTTGCCATAGATATTCCTCCTTTTAGAAGTACTCGGCTGCTGCAACAGCCTGTAATTTCAGGATAAGGTAGGAAAAGCAAATTGTCAATGTGTACAAATCAGCTAAAGCCCTCAAAGCATAGGACAAACCGTCAACCACATACACTGCAACAGGAGGTGTTACATATGTCGAAACCCAAAAAGGAATACCGAGTGACTGTATCTTATTGTGAGAAAACCCCGGAGGAAGCAGAACGCCTCCGGCGGCACATCACCAATGTACTGTATGACAAAAAAATGCTGAGCCTCCAGCGGCAGAAAGAAAAAGAAGCCGTAGCGGCGCAGAAGGCATGACGGGACTTCGGTCCTGCCAGTGGACAAGCATAGAAAGGAACCAAAGATGTTAAAACCGAGATATCGGTATGTGGTTTGCGGTGACTGCGGTGAAATCTGGAACATTGCGAAAGAGCAGGACACCAGACACGGCTATCTTTGCCCGCAATGTGCATATAAGCGTCGCATGGAGAGGAGGAAAAAAGATGGACAAGCTCATCATTACGCTGTTAGTGGTAATCGGGGTGTTGGTTTTGTTTCTGGGAATTGCGCTGGAGGAAATCAAAGCCCTGCAGCAGGACAAGCGTGACTGGAAAAACCGCTATTACGCAGCGGCACAGATCAGAGCCAAAGACAGAATTTGACAAGATGAACAGTAGGAAGTGAATCTATGAAATTTTCAGACATTACGAAAGTAGCGAAACGATTCCGCTATGCCGTCATTGTGACAGATGCCGGAAACAATCAGTGGTGTCTTACAGGAGCGGCTGCCTACAAATTGGAAGGGCTGCCAAACCTGACGGCAGACGATTTTCTCAACATCATTGGCATAGCGGAAGCAAAGAAATGCAAGTGGTATCTGGGCGATCGGCAGGATGAAGCGGGAATTTTCAAAATAGATCGTCTGGGAGAGCAGGAATTGACCGGAGATATGGCTGGCGTTTCCGTTTTGTATAACGGACATAAGCTGATGCCTTTTTATCTGGCGGAAGGCGTTGTTTGGCTGGATGTGGACTTGCTGGCGCCGGTATTGAACGGAAAAACGGAATACCTACGTTTTTTCCTGCGGAATCAGAACGGCAGGCGAACCATTGCCGTCAAAGACGGTCTGGTATTGATTGCGTTGATTGGGGAGTTCCCCTTAGACCAAGGTTTATACGAACATGTGAAATTGATGTGGCAGCAATGCCAGATACAGGGAGTGGAGGTGGAATCCCATGAAGACAGTGACGATGATGCTGATTGAGGAAACAGGAGCAAAGGTCATCAAACAAAATCCTGCCATGGAAGAAATGGCGGCTAGAATCGGAGCGGTGGGCAGAATGGACATCATTCCCATGCGACCGAACCTTGACCAGATCTATCTGGCGTTTGATATGGCAAAAAATCCAGACGGTCCCATGTACGACGGCTGGGAAGGTGAACGGAAGCTCATTGTGGGAAAAGGGATTTTGTTTCGCATGGCAGGTATGCGGATTTGGGACTTGCCCATGGAAGATGGAGAAAAAGCGGCGGAGCTGGTGGAAGTCAGAGGAGAACAGCTGGCATGGGACAAGCTGTGATGGACATAAAAAAATCCCTGTGGCGGGAACCACAGGGAAAGGGCATCGGGAAATGCCCAAGATACATCTGTAAAAAGCATAGCATAAATATGGAAATTTTTCAAGCGTTCTGACGGTTTCGGCTGTGAGAACGCTTTTGTAAAGAGAGGTGCGGGAGCCTCTTGGAACCTTGATAGAGAAGTTATATTTACGACCACGGAGGGGAGTATATGCCAAGATACATCAAAAAGATATGGAGCGGGGATGTTTACGAAGCGGAGGAATATTATTCCAGAAGGAAAATCAACAAAAGCTGTCTGCGGGGACCCAATGTAAACGGAAGCAGTGCGGAGCAGCAGGAACGGAATCTGAAATATGCCAGAAAAAAACTGGCACGAAAAATCAATGCCAATTTTGGAAAGGGAGATTTGTTTTTGACACTGACCCATAAACAGTATGTGGGATATGGGGAAGCCAAACGACAGCTGCAAAATTTTCTGAAGCGTCTGAAGCGAAAACGGAAGAAAATGGGGCTGCCGGAACTGAAATATGTTGCAGTGACAGAAGCGGAGGGCAAACGTGCCCATCATCATCTGGTGGTAAGCGGTACCGATCTGACTGTTGACCAGTGGACGGAACTGTGGGGACAAGGGCGGATCATGATTTCCCGTTTGGAACCGGATGGGGATTATACGGGGCTGACCAGATACATCACCAAAGAATGTCCTCTAGATCATTCAAAACGATGGAGCTGCTCCAGAAATCTGGTGGAACCAAAAGTGGAAGTGGTCCCTATGAAAGACGAAAAACCAAAACAACGACTTCGTGTGCCAAAGGGGTATCGGGAAGTGGAGCGGTATGAATATGCATCTGAAGAAAACGGGATGTTTCGTTACATAAAAGCCATCCGTAATGGCGGGGCTGATTATGGGGAAGGAAAGGAGCAGGAATCATGAAACAGAGAAAAGGAAGCCATTCATGGAGCATTTTGACGGGAAAGGAAAAAAGATGCTTTGTGACAGGCAGGACAAGCTGTTTGCAGAAACACCATATTTTCCATGGAAATGGAAAGCGGAAGATTTCCGATAGGCACGGCTTTTGGTGTTATTTGGTGCCAGAGGTACACCTTGCGGGGCTGGGTGGTCTGCATGCGTACCCGGAGAGTGGTCTGGATCGGGCGCTGAAGTGCATTTGTCAGAGGGAATACGAGAAAACACATACCAGAGAAGACTTTATTGCCCTGATTGGGAAAAATTACATATTGCTGGATTTGGAAGAAGCGGTACAGAGAAAAGCGGAAATGGAGAGCATGGTGGAGCGGAAAGGCATGGAGAATTACAAAGCTTACGCCATGGAGAAATATGGGAAGATGCCAGTAAATGACTGCTGGATGTGTGAGTATGAAAACCAGTTTGTGGAAGAAATGGATTTGTGCATTCATGGGGAGGTGGCTGGGTTTTGGCTGATGTGATGAGAGAATACGCTGTGGAAATTACTGTGAAATTTGTGATCAAAGCGGAGGATGAAAAGGAAGCTGCTGTTTTTGCGGCGGCAGAAATTGAGGAATGTGACGGTGTGGAAAGCGGAACCATTACAGCGGTATATGCGGTTGGAAAATAAACCATTTTCTTGAGGTCACGAAAAAGCAAAGGAGGAAGAATCGTGTGCAAGGCTTTATATGCGGATGCCATTGCTTATTTTGAAAAGCTGGAAAAGAAACTCGCTTACCAAGCGAACAAGGCAAAATGGCAGGGACGCAGTGAACAGGAGATTGAAAACATCCAGCGGAAAAAGGAATATGCAAGGCTGGCAGTGGAGGCACTGCGACAAATGGAGGGGTGAAGTATCAATGAACAAAGTGGAATTGCTGGGCAGACTAACAAAAAATCCAGAAATCCGGTATGGCGAAGGAGAAAACCAAGTGGCTGTGGGACGGTACACATTGGCAGTGAATCGACGATGGAAAAAAGAAGGTGATGCGGAAGCGGATTTTATACCGTGTGTCACATTTGGAAAGTCTGCTACATTTGCGGAAAAGTATTTCTCCAAAGGGCAGTTGATTTGTATTGTTGGGCGACTGCAGGTGCGGAATTGGACGGATAAAGACGGCAATAAAAGAAGAAATATGGAAGTGGTCGTGGAGGAACAGCACTTTGCCGGCAGTAAAAATGAGAACCAGGAGCCAAAGAGAGAACCAGCACAGGATGGATTTTATCCCATAGACGATATCGAGGATGATGATCTGCCGTTTTGAGAGGTGAGAACAGATATGAAACAAATGAATTTACTGGAAGAATTGATCGTCGATAATTTTGCAGGCGGAGGCGGGTACTGGGAGACGAACTGTAAAAAAACGTGCCTCAACCATCTGAGCCGCTGTGGACAGGTACTTACTGCCGCCAAAATATTGTCCCAAAAGAAGGTGAAGGTCGGTGCGTGAAATGGTAGGGCAAATCAGCTTGGATGAGCTCTTAACCAGAACTACAACGAGACCTGAACCGCCGAAAGGGGTGTGGGACTTGCCTGGATTTGAGGAGGCGCGTGAGCGCCTGCGAAATAAAGGGTTTCCGTATGGTTGGATAGATAAGGTGGTAACACCGGATGAGCCTGGTGCAGTGTTCGTGAAGAAGGGGGTTCCGTTTGCGTGCAGCGATTGCCCAGACTATGAAGGAATCTGGTTAAGCGGAGGATTTAGTTCTGTACAGTGCAAAGCACACGATGGTCTACTGCCAGGAATGATGTGGGACAAAACTTGTGGGAAAAACAAGGAACAATGTCCGTTCCGAAAACAACAGGAAAAATAACAGGAGAAAATCAATATGGAAATCAAACTGAACGCACTGCGTCGTTCCATCGCCGTTTGCAGAAGTGCTTGTCAGGGCAAATATTCAAGAAATGTGCGGAGAGAAAATTGGAAGTATGGGAATGTTGAAAAAAATTATGGTTGGATAAGGAGAACAGTATGAATTTTCTGACATTTTTTGAAGCTGTATTTTATGTGTTGGATAAACTGACCCTGATGTTTCTG
>ERZ834859.156-NODE-156-length-91054-cov-6.126210_pt1 | contig 91054 bp, 72 predicted proteins | sample MGYA00519947_ERZ834859 | MGnify/ENA primary metagenome ERZ834859 (study PRJEB31850, sample SAMEA3708763) | human gut metagenome | biome: human gut; feature: human-associated habitat; material: faeces | place: China | collected 2014 ...
CAGCTAGACGGGGCGCGGAGCCGGATTCCATCCCCAACGTGCAAAGGGGGATTGTCTCCTATTAATCCCCGTATTGTGCGGGATTACATAAGCCGGCTTGATTGCCTTCGCGCCGGTCATTTGATCCCGGCCCGCGCCCTTGCTCGCGTCCTTTGTCCCGCGGCGCCTGTCTTTCATCTTCAACCTTACAAAAGCGCAAGAGGACTGTAAGTCAAATCGATGGTTCCCCAACCGCAATCTTGCGAGTATAGGAGGTGCAATAAGACAGCTGCCGCGGCGAGCGCGGATACCAGGGGGAGGAACCATGGACTTCATGAACGAATACGTAAACGGCCAGCTTGCGAGCCCCCAGTTCGTCAACCCGTACGAGGAGGCCGCAACCTACGAGCGCGCCGAGCGCACCGGCAAGAGCCGCCGATTGAGCGATGCACTGGTCTCCATGCTCGCGATGGTGGTGCTTTGCATCGGCGCCGTGTCCGTTCTCTCCAAGCTGGGAAGGTAGCGCACATCGATGGGCTTCATCCTAAGCTTTACCGATAAGTTCGTCGCGGCGCTCTCGCTGTGGCCCTTTGCTTCCTTTATGCTTACGCTGCCCATTTTGGCGTATCTCTACCATCGCGACGGGCGCCTCAAGGTTTGGTCCGCGGCCGGCGCGTACCTTGTCGTCCTCTACTTCTTGGGCCTTGGGTGCTTCACGCTGTATCCGCTGCCAAGCGGAACCGAGGGGCTGGGCATCACCTACGGCATCGCGCCGCAGCTCAACCCCATAGCGTTTGTGGGCGATATCTACCGCGACGGAATCACGGCGGTGCTGCAGATCGTCATGAACGTGGTGTTCTTTGTGCCGTTGGGCTTCATCGCGTCCAGGGCGTTTCGCATGCGTTTTCAAACAACGCTGCTGCTTGGCTTTGCAACCTCGCTTTTGATCGAGACGGCGCAGCTCACCGGCTTCTTTTGGCTGTATCCTTACGCCTACCGCACCTTTGACGTGTGCGACCTCATGTGGAACACGGGCGGTGCCGTCGCGGGGTGGTGGGCTGCCCGGCTGCTCGCTCGCGTGCTTCCTCAGGCGCAGCGCGACGAGGACTCCATCACCACCTCGCCCGGCTTTGTCCGCCGCAGCGTGGCGTTCATGCTCGATGGGGTCATAGTGCTTGTGGCCACGCTGTGCGTGTGGTCGCTCATCATCTTGATAACCCCCAACGGGCTGGACGTTCGCTTTGCGGAAGGCTCCGGCATGGCCTGGATCACGCTCGTCATATTCGTCATCGTCCAGTTCTTCATTCCTCTGGCCAACCGGGGAAAGACGCCCGGTGGCTCCTTTGTGCGCATGACTTGCGAAACCAAAGAGCGCGGACCCGTCATGCGCTTGGTCTTTCTTGCGGTTCGTCTGGTCGTTATCGTCGGCGCGTTCATGTACGCACCGTTGGCGATGCCGCTCCTGGGCCTGTTTTTCATCATCGCGCACCGCATGCCGTACGACTATCTGTAGATTTGTGCGGGAGCGTATTCGCGCGAAGCCATCAGGCGACGTCTGCCTCGCCATATGGCCTAATACTGTGGCGCTTTCAATCCCCCTCAACAAAAGACCTTGCAGGCGCTATGATTACCAAGAAATTACCTAGGCTAACATTGCGCCGCGGCCGCCCACATCGCCTGCGTCCGGTGCTTTTTGCCTGTTGCATACGTTGGGGGAGTGGACGAGTCGAATGAACCAAGAAGAGCTTCAGCATAGAAGCCAGGCTAGCAATGAAGAAGCCAACGGGCAGAGTGCTCTGACCGCGCAAACGAAAGCCGCGCCGGAAGAGCCTGTAGCCTGCGATTGGCCGCTCAGGCTCGACAAGCTTCCCATTGGCAAGGACGCCGTGGTGGCGACGGTCGATTCGGACGATCAATCCCTGCGCCAGCACATCCTCGACATGGGCCTCACCCCCGGTACCGAGGTCACCATGATGAAGTACGCCCCCATGGGCGATCCCATCGAGATCCGTCTGCGCGGCTACGAGCTCACCCTGCGTCGGGCGGACGCCGCGCGCATCACGCTCGAGAACATCCATGATGCGCACGCGGAGCAGCGCGAGCAGGCCCATGGCGGCTCCACCGCGCACCCCGCGTTGGGCGAGAAGACCTATCGCCCGCGTCCCGGCGAGCACCCCGTTCCCGCGGGCGATCCGCTGGAGTTCGCGCTGGCGGGCAACCAAAACTGCGGAAAGACCACGCTGTTCAACCAGCTTACGGGCTCTAACCAGCATGTGGGCAACTTCCCCGGCGTCACGGTCGACCGCAAGGACGGCCAGATCAAGGGCCATCCGGAGGCCGTCATCACGGACCTGCCGGGCATCTACTCGCTGTCACCCTACACCAGCGAGGAGGTCGTCAGCCGCAACTTCATTCTCACCGCGCGCCCGGATGTCATCATCAACATCGTGGACGCCACCAATATCGAGCGCAACCTCTACCTCACCATGCAGCTCATGGAGCTCGACCGCCCCATGGTTCTCGCCCTCAACATGATGGACGAGGTCGCGGCAAACGGCGGCACCATCGACGTCAACCTGCTCGAGAGCATGCTCGGCATCCCCGTGGTCCCCATTTCCGCCGCCAAGAACGAGGGCACCGGCGAGCTGGTCGAGCACGCCCTGCACGTGGCGCGCCATCGCGAGCGCCCCGGCCGCCTGGACTTCTGCTCTGCGGACGGTCCGGATGCAGGCGCCCTGCACCGCTGTATTCACTCGGTCGCGCATCTGATCGAGGACCATGCCAAGCGCGCCGGCATCCCCTTGCGCTTCGCGGCGACCAAGCTGGTCGAGGGTGATGAGCTGGTGCGCCAGGCCCTGCATTTGGACGAGAACGAGCTGGACGCGCTCGAACACATCATCTCGCAGATGGAGGAGGAGTCCGGCAAAGACCGCCTCTCCGCCCTGTCTGACATGCGTTTCGCTTTCATCGGCGAGGTCTGCCGCCGCTGCGTGGTCAAGCCTCGCGAGAGCCGCGAGCACCTGAGGTCGCTCGCCATCGACCGTATTCTCACGGGCCGCTTCACGGCGTTTCCCTCGTTCCTCGTCATCATGGGTTTGGTCTTCTGGCTCACGTTCGGCGTGATTGGCGCATGGCTGCAAGGCCTTATGGAAGAAGCGGTCGCCGCGCTCACAACGCTGGCGGACTCAGGTCTTGCCGCCTGGGGCGTCAATCCGGTGGTGCACTCGCTCATCATCGACGGCATCTTCGCCGGCGTGGGCAGCGTGCTTTCCTTCTTACCGCTCATCGTGGTGCTCTTCTTGTTCCTCTCCATGCTCGAAGACTCCGGCTACATGGCACGCGTCGCCTTTGTAATGGACAAGGTGCTGCGCCGCTTCGGTCTTTCTGGACGCAGCTTCGTACCCATGCTGGTAGGCTTTGGCTGCAGCGTTCCCGCCATCATGTCCACCCGTACCCTGCCCTCCGAGCATGACCGCAAGATGACCATCATGCTCACGCCGTTCATGAGCTGCTCGGCAAAGCTGCCTGTATACGGCCTGCTCACCGCTGCGTTCTTTGGACGAGGGTCCGTTCTTGCGATGGTGTCCCTCTATATCCTGGGCATCGTTGTGGGCATGCTAGTGGCGCTTATCTTCAAGAACACCGCGTTCAAGGGCGAGCCCGTGCCGTTCATCATGGAGTTGCCTAACTACCGCCTTCCCAGCGCCAAGACCACCGTCATGCTGGCGTGGGACAAGGCCAAGGACTTCATCACGCGTGCGTTCACTATCATCTTCGCCGCTAGCGTGGTCATCTGGTTCCTGCAAACGTTCGACTTCCAGCTCAACGTGGTCACCGATCAGGCCGACAGCTTGCTCGCCGGCTTGGGCGGCTTGCTCGCGCCCATCTTCGCCCCGCTGGGCTTTGGCGATTGGCGCGCATCCACCGCGCTGGTCACGGGCCTGCTTGCAAAGGAGAGCGTTATCTCCACGCTTTCAGTCCTGCTGGGCACGGAGTCCGCCTCCGCGCTCACGGCCCTGTTCACCCCGCTTACGGCGTACGCCTTCTTGGTATTCACGCTGCTCTACCCGCCCTGCGTCGCCGCTATAGGCGCGGTCAAAAACGAGCTGGGCGCCAAGTGGGCGCTCGCCGTGTTCGCGCTGCAGGTGGCAGTCGCCTGGATCATCGCCTTCGCGGTCCACACGGTCGGGCTCGCGTTGGGTCTGGCATAGGGCAGCCCCCGTTCCAATCGCATCCAAGCCGCTCGCGCGCATGGTCGCAAGCGGCCGCGGCCCGTCTGCGCGCTGTTGGCGCGGGCGGGCTTTTCACAAAACGTCGTGGGGCAAAACGTTACCCCGCAGCCATCCTTCAGCGGTATCGTTCGCACAAATTGCGTCGCATCGATACGGTTGGAGGAAAACCCATGCGCCAGGCTGCGAAAAAACGAATCATCACACCCAAGCTGCAGGCGGGCTACCTTGTCTACCTGCACGAGGCCGAGCGCGCGCCAAGCACCATCAAGAAGTATCGGCGCTCAATATCCCAGCTTGCGGATTGGCTTAACGGCAAGGCGGCGACAAAGGAGGCGGTTCTGGCGTGGAAGCACCGCCTCGCCGACCAGGGCTTGTCGCCGTCCTCGGTCAATTCCGCCATCGCGGCGGCAAACGGGTTCTTCCGCTACGCCGGCTGGCATGACCTGCAGACGCGCTATCTGCGCGTTCAGCGCAAGGCGTTTCGCGACTCCTCGCGAGATCTTATGTTGGACGAGTACCGCGCGCTCGTCCGCCAGGCCTATAAGGCGGGAGACGCCCCCGTCGCGCTCGCCATGGAAGCCATCGCCTCCACGGGCATCCGCGTAAGCGAGCTCACCTACATCACGGTCGAGGTGTTGCGCGCAGGTCGCGCCGACATCTCGCTCAAGGGCAAGATCCGCGTGATCATGCTGCCCTTGCGTTTAAAGGAGAAGCTGCAAGATTACTGCGATACCCGTGGCATCCACTCTGGCCCGGTTTTTGTGGACGAGGACGGGCTGCCGTATTCGCGTCGGCGTCTTTGGGGGAGGATGAAGCACATAAGCGTCGCGGCGGGCGTTGATCCAAGCAAGGTTTTCCCGCACAACCTACGGCATCTTTTCGCTATCACGTTTTACCGGGCGTGCGGCGATATCGTGAAGCTCGCCGACGTCCTGGGCCATTCATCGGTGGAGACCACACGCATCTACCTCGCCACGTCAGGCGAAGAGCATCGCAAAACCCTCGATGAGCTGGGATTGGTACTGTAAGGGCGGTGCCCAACAATTCGTGATAATTAGCGGAAGGCGAGCTCATTATCCATATGGATGACGTTACGTTACAGAATCCGTATTCCGTCCCTCCCAATATGGAACTGCTAATGCCGAATTAAAGGTCTCTCAAATACAACCAGCCGTTGTGGATCTGGAACTCAAGCCACAATCGGCACTGAATCAGAAATGATTGGGGTTTGTATCCGTCCGATAGTCTCAGCTTGCTCAACTAGCTGGGAAGTGGTTCAATGAAAAAAGTGGCCAGCACAATGGCGTATTTGGAATTCCGGGACGGAATACGGATTCTGCCGCTTGACGGCCGTGGTGCGGGCTTGCGTTAACGAGGTGGCTCCTATCCGCGATGTGGATGGGGAAAGGTCGTTAGGGGGAAAGATGAAAAAACGATTATTGCCGAGCCTTTTATCGTTGCTAATGGTTTTGCTGCTGGTGCCGGTGAGCGTACTTGCGGCGGAGGGGGTGAACGGCGGCGAGCCATCTGCCCTTGCAGATGAAAGCCTGCCCCTAACTGGCTACTGCGGAGCGGATGGCACAAAAGACAGCCAGACGTATGATTGCGGGTCCGGCAACCAGTCTTTTAATGGAACCTATTACGGCAACGCGATTTGGACGCTTGCCGAAAACGGGACCCTATCGGACGGTAACACGACAACGTATAAGCTCACGATTACCGGTAGCGGAGCAATCGGCGATTTCAAAGAGAGCTGGTCTTACGGCAGGCCTTGGCATTATGCGCTTGCCAAGGCGGCGAATTGTGAGGTGACCGAAAGCAAAAACAGAATTACGGAGATCGAGATCGCCGACGGAATTACCGAGATTGGCGCCCATACATTCGAGGCCTATGAGAACGTTCCGTCCATCGTCCTGCCCGACAGCGTGACGAGGGTGGGCAAAAACGCGTTCAATTACTGTACAAAGGCAGCCTCCGTTGATTTCAGCGTCGGCCTCAAAGAGATTGGCGATAAGGCGTTTAGCGATTGCGATGCGCTGACATCCCTATCCCTGCCAAACGGGCTGGAAGCCATCGGCGCCTCCGCATTTGGCGGTTGCGATGAGTTGGCGGGAGGCCTCGTCATCCCGGATAGCGTTACGGCAATCGGAAGCGGCGCATTTTCTAATGATGATAAGCTGAGCGGAACGTTGACGATTGGCGGTTCCGTGAAAACGATAGGGGATAGAGCTTTTAGCGGGTGCAAGTTCACCGGTACGTTGGTCATTCCAGATTCCGTAACCTCTGTCGGGGAGTCCAGTTTTAATGCCTGCAAGTTTAACGACCTCGCGTTGGGAAACGGGCTTGTGGAGATCGGCAAGAACGCCTTTCATGATTCCGGCGACTACTCTGGACACCTGTCAATTCCAGACAGCGTGAAAGCGATTGGCGAAAGCGCGTTCAGCAGCCTCGGATTCTCCTCTGTCCATCTTGGAAAAGCCGTCGAGACTATCGGGGCATCCGCGTTCATCAACTGCACGAGCATCCATTCGCTTGACATTGCAAGCGCTTCTTCCTCTATCAGTTATGGAGACAAGGCGTTCAACAGCATGGGGAACCCCAATATTCTCTATGTAAATAGCGCGAGTCAAAAAGATGGGATCAGCGGCTACATCACTTCCGGACGCTCTATAGCCGCCATCACCAACGGCGGCGCCTTTGCATCGGACACTGACTTTACCTCCGGCACTTTGGCAAGCCCCGCCAAGGAGGGCCGTGTCTTTGCCGGCTGGTACACCCAGGATGGAACGGGTGGCTCCTGGGGAGAAAATGCTACCACTCCAGACGACAAAGAGATCTACTATGCCAAGTGGGTCAGCGAGGTCGCGTTTGACGCCAACGGCGGTGCGGGAACGACGGATACCCAGCAAATCGTAGAGGGCGATTCCAGCGCAACGCTGGCCGGCAACACCTTTACCAGGACCGGCTACACGTTCGCCGGTTGGAATACGAGTGCGGATGGCGAGGGGACGGCGTATGCGGATGGGGCCTCCGCATCCGGCATCGCCAACGGCACAACGCTCTACGCGCAGTGGAAGGCGAACACCTACACCATCAGCTTTGACGGCGGTGAGGGCGCGACTGGCGTCACCGCATCAGTCAATGCGACCTACAACAAGCCCGTGGCGCTCACGGCAAACGGTTTCTCTAAGACGGGATATAAGTTCGAGGGCTGGGACACCGATTCTTCTGCTGACGATGTCGTCTACTCTGATGCCACACAGGTCGAAAACCTTACAGCAACTAACAACGAGACTGTGACACTCTACGCAGTGTGGAGCGAGAAACCGGTTCTCAATCCCAGCCTCGAAGCCCGGAATGTTACCTATAACGGACTCGACCAGGTATTCAGCCTCAGTGGAGAGTTCGACATCACCTATCAGCAGGATGGGAAGACGGTCACGCCCAAGAATGCCGGCGTGTATGACGTCGTGATCCATGCGGACGAAACCGATGAATATGCTGAGTACAACGCGACGGTGTACGATGGCCTTGTCATCGAGAAGGCAGCCCTTACGATTACCCCGAGCGACATGAGCGCCTACGTGGGCGATGCGGCGCCGACCCTGGACCAAAACGCATACAAGGTCGAGGGCCTTTGTGGGGATGACGAGCTTGAAAAAGCGCCGACTCTCTCTTACGAGTCTACTCCTGACATGACCAAGCCAGGCTCTGTCAAGATTGTCGCAACCGATGCGGAGGCGTCCGGCAATTACACGATTTCCTATGTGGCTGGCACCCTCACCGTCTCCAACCGCCCCGTGACGCCACCCTCTTCCGATAAGACCGAGGTCGAGCACAACCAGGACGGCTCAACCACCACGACCGTGACCAAGCCCGACGGCTCGCAGACCATCACGCACGAGACCGCGACCGGCACCGAGTCCGTTGTGGCCAAAGACAAGGACGGTAACGTGATCTCCACCGAGGTGAAGGTTTCCAAGAAGGACGCCGAGTCCGGCAGGGTGGAGCTGCCGATCGAGGGCGAGAAGGTTTCAAAGGATCTTGACGATGCTGTTGAGATCTCCATCGATGTGCCCTCTAGCGTCACCGCCGACAAGCCCGTACAGGTGACCGTCCCGATCGCCAGGGACGATGACTCCGAGCCGAACTACGGCGTCGTGGTGTTCGCGGTGGACGAGGAGGGCAACGAGACCGTCATCCCGAAGTGCGCCGTGGACGACGACGGCAACGTGGTCTTCGAGGCGACCGGGAACGTCGTCATCAAGGTGGTCGACGCCGCCAAGGACATGCCCGACGTGACCGACGCCGACTGGTTCGCAGGCGACGTCGTGGACTTCGCCACGGCCCGCGGCATCGTCAACGGCGTGGCGCTTCCCGATGGCTCCCGCGTGTTCAACGGCTACGGCAAGACCTCGCGCGGCATGTTCGTCGCGATGCTCCACAACCTGGAGTCGAACCCCGAGGCGGCCTCCGAGGGCTCCCTCGCGGACGTGCCCTCCGACGCCTTCTACGCCGACGCGGCCGCGTGGGCGCTGGAGGAGGGCATCCTCTCCGGCGTCGACATGCCCGGCGGCACCAAGCAGTTCCAGGGTAACGCCGACGTCACCCGCGAACAGGTCGCCGTCTTCCTGATGCGCTACGCCGACCACCTGGGCATGGACGTGTCTGCCCGCGCCGAGATCGACTTCCCGGACGCCGGTGAGGTCTCCGGCTTCGCCAAGGAGGCCATGTCCTGGGCCGTGGCGAACGGCCTGTTCACCGGCGACGACGTGACCGGCGAGCTCAACCCCACCGACGGTGCGGCTCGCGCCGAGGTGGCAGCGGTGCTCATGCGCTTCATCAACCTGATGTACGCGTAGAGACCGATTAATACTTAGGGGCAGCTGGGCGGAGTTTCCCGGCTGCCCCTCCTTTGTATAGGCGAATAGGCGGATTATCCAGCGGTGCCGATGAGGTGCTGTCGGTTTTGTGTAGCACGTTGGCTATCCGGCGTGCAGGAGGTTGCATGGTATGACGGACAATCGCCAGGGTTGGTACGCTGTCCATGTTGGCGTGGGGAGGGAGGAGGCGATGGCGTCCCGCATCTCGCGTGTGCTTCAGGGTTATGGATTGGAAGAGGCGTTCTTTCCCAAGTTCGAGGTTGAGCAGAAGTTTCACGGCGAGTGGAAGCGCGTGCTGAAGCCCTTGTGGCCCGGCTACATCATCGCCGGAACGGATTCCCCTGAGGCGCTGGCCAAAGGTTGCAGCGAGCTCTCCGAGCACGCTCGCATCATCGAGGTAGGTGACAAGCCCGCTGCGCTGGTGTCCCCGGCGGTCGAACTCATTCGCGCATGGACCAGGCCTGATAACAGGGTGGTCCCGTTGAGTACAGGCATGAAGGAGGGGAATCGCATGACGGTGCTGCAGGGCCCTTTGGTGGGCAGCGAGCACCTCATCGAGACCATGGATCGCCATAAGGGCATCGCCGTGCTGGGCGTCGACGGCCTGGATGGAAAGGGGCGGATGCGCATAGGATTACGCGTGCTCCCCGGTGATAAGATAAGTAACATCGATTTTTAAGTTTCAGCTTGCAAAAAAGCCCACCGGCTTATCTGTTAGGTATTACTCGTCCTACTGCTGCTGAGCCAGAAGCGCCTCGACCTCGCCGCGCGTGGGCATGGACGGAATGGCTCCTCGTCCGCGAACGCAAAGCGATGCGACGGCGTTGCCAAAGCGGGCGAAGCCGCAAGCCTGTTCAAGTGTGACGTCTGCCGCATCGACGCCGCTCTCGCAGAAGGCGGTGAGGAAGCCGCCCCAGAACGAGTCGCCCGCTCCGGTGGTGTCGACGATATCGGTGGGGAAGCCCTCGACATAGGCGCCGCCCTGGGCGCAGCGAACGTAGGCTCCAGCGCCGCCAAGGGTGACTACGGCGACCTTTACGCCCTTCTCGAGCAGGGTCTCCGCCGCCTTCTCGGGGTGACGGGTACCGGTGAGCAGCTCGCATTCCTCGTCCGAGATCTTCATAAGGTCCATGCGGTTGACGATGGAGCGCATCTGCAACTGGGCGACCTGCGCGGATGCCCACAGGCTGCTGCGGTAGTTGGGGTCATAGGAAAGCGCGCAGCCGGCTTCGCGGGCGCGGTCGAGCGCGGCCAGGGTGGCGCCGCGAGCGGGCTCGTTGGTGAGGGAGAGCGAGCCCACGTGGAAGACGCGGGTTGCGTCGATGACGCCGAGCGCGAGCTCGCGGGCGTTAAGGCAGGTGTCCGCGCCGGGCTTGCGGGCGAAGGAGAATGCGCGCTCGCCGCGCTCGTCCAAAGCTACAAACGCCAGGGTGGTGAACACGTTGGGGTCCAGGATGAGGCCGGTGGTATCGACGCCTTCGCCGGCGAGGGTGTCACGCAAGAAGGTGCCGTGCATATCGTCGCCCACCTTGCCTATGAACGCGGTGGTAGCACCGAGCTTGCGAGCGGCGACCAGGACGTTTGCGGGCGCGCCGCCGGGGTTGCGCTCGAACATCTTCTGACCGTTTTGCGAGGTGCCCACCTCGGTGAAGTCGATGAGGAGCTCGCCCAGGGCGGTAATGGAATACTTGGAGGCCATGTGCATCCTTTCTCGTAACGTGTCTTTGTAATTGCCTACTTGGATGATATGACGGACGAGGGGTTTGCGCGTGTAACGATGCTGTTAATACGTACCCTCCATACCGTCGCCCATAGGCCAGACGCGGGCTTCCTCGGCGGTTCCCTGGATGGCGATGTCGAGCTGGTCTGCTGTGGGGAACCAACGGGTGGAGAAGACCTCCCGGCCGTTGTTGGCGAAGATTTCGAGAGCGGAGTTGTCTACCAGGACGCGCAGGTTTTCAAGTGCGTTGACGTTGACACTGCGCGTCTGGCGACCGCGGCCGATGCCTTGCACGCCGTCGTCAAAGCTGAGGGTGAGCTCGCCGTCCGCGAAGGCGATGCGAGCCGCGCCATCGAGCGTGAGGTCGAATGGACCGCTGATGCCATCGACGACGATGTCTACGCGGTGGGCGGGTAGGGTTGCCGTGCGGGTCTGCGCCGGGGCGCTGTCAACATGTGCGAAGGACGCCTGCTCGCCGCGGAGCTGTTCGAGTTCGGGAGCGGGCGCCATTGCGACTACGCCGTCCTCGCAGCGGGTGAGTACGCGCGGCACGGTGAGGCAGTGGATCCAGTCGAGGTTATCCGGCGCGGAGTCGAACGGCGGCTCGGGCAGGCCCATCCAGCCGATAAGGATGGTGCGGCCCTGGGGGTCGGTGAAGGTTTGCGGCGCATAGAAGTCGAAGCCAAAGTCCCAGCGGCGGAAGAGCGCGGGGTTGACGTGCTCGCAGCCGATGAGCTTGACCGCAGCGGGCAGCGGGATGTAGCCGGACTGGTCGCGCAGGTCGTTTGCCCAGGGGAGCTCTGCCATGCCCTGCGGGCAGAAGGACAGGTACTCGAAGCCGTCGAGCGCGATGCGATCTGGGCACTCCCACATAAAGCCAAAGTGAGATGTGGGACGTACCGTGGAGGCGGTGGTCCAGCTAAGGCCGTCTTGAGACTCCATGATAAGCGCAAGGCCCTCATCGTCCATATCGCGAGCGCCCAGAAGCATGTGCAGGCTGCCGTCTTGACTCCACACCTTGGGGTCGCGCACATGGCAGCTGCAGAAGTCCGGATAGTCTGCGTTGCGCAGCAACACCTGCTTTTCGCCCAGGTTAAAGCCATCGGTGGTTTCGATGAGAATCTCATTCGCCTGGCGGCCGGAGTAGATGTAGTCATGGGCGCCGGGCTCTTTGACGTTGCCGGTGTAGTACAGGCGCAAAAGGTCGCTGCCGCCCGCGCCGCCGCCGGGGACGATGTAGGCCGATCCGGAGTACGCGCCGTTGGCATCTTCTGGAATGTCCTGGTGGATGACCATGCCGTGGTGCGTCCAGTGAACCAGGTCCGGGCTGGTGGCGTGGCCCCAGCCGCGCTCGCTGCCGTTTGGCCAATCCGGGCTGTACTGATGGAAGACGTGGTAGAGGCCCTTGAAATAGCACAGGCCGTTGGGATCGTTAACCCAGCCGGTGGGAGGCATGAGGTGGAATCCCATACGCCAGCGATTGGTTGTCATTGTGCGTGCTCCTTTATTTTTAAAGCGGGATGCGGGTTGCTTGGGCGGGCGCGAACGCGCTCCTATGGTTGTGCGTTGCCGGCTTAGAGCGATACCGCATCGGAAAGCTGGTCGGGCTTGGCGATGCGGTATCCAAGAAGGGGCTACGAATGGCTTTACGCCTCAACGGGGTCTTTGTAGAGAATGAAGGACACGGCGAAGGCTACGATTGCCGTGGCGGCGAACATGATGATGTACTGCAGCGGCTGGTTGAGGCACAGCAGGATGCCGAAGATGCCCGTGACGCCCGTGCCGGTGGCACCAAGCTGGGTGATGGAGCAGATGAGGGCTCCTACTGCGGCGCCGATGCAGCCGCCGATGAAGGGCTTGACGAAGCGGAGGTTCACGCCGAAGATGGCGGGCTCGGTGATGCCCATGAAGGCGGAGAGGGCGGAGGGGGCTGCGAGGCCCTTGATCTTAGCGCTCTTGGTCTTGAGGGCGACGGCGAGGCAGGCACCGCCCTGGCCGATGTTGGCGGCGCTAGCGATGGGCAGCCAGTAGGTGACGCCGTATTGGGCGAGCTGGCCCAGGTCGATGGCGGTGTACATCTGGTGCAGACCGGTTACGACGGTGGGGGCGTACAGGCCACCGATGATGGCGGAGCCGATGCCCAGGGGCAGGGTGAGCAGGAACTGGATGCCGCCCAGGATGGCGTTCTCAAGATAGACAAAGATGGGGCCGACGGCGGCGATGGTGATAAACGCGGTGACGAAGACGGATACCAGCGGCGTCACGAAGAGGTCGAACATGTCAGGCACGTGCTTGTGCAGCCATTTCTCCAGAACGGAGAGGATGAAGCAGGCGATCACGATGGGGATGACGTGGCCCTGGTAGCCGATGAGCTCGATGTTGTAGATGCCGAAGATAGAGAGGTAGTTGTTAACGCCCTCGGAAGCGACGGTGTAGGCGTTTTGCAGGCTGGGGTTGATGAGGATAGCGCCCATGACCGCGCCCAGGTAGGGGTTGGCTCCGAACGCCTTGGCCGCGGAGAAGCCGATGAGGATTTGCAGGAAGGTGAACGCGGTGTTGGAGACCAGGTCCGCGATGACGTAGAGCGAGCTGGAGGTATCGATGGAAAGGTAGCCGTTGGTGTTCATGAAGGACAGGGCGCTCATGATACCCAGCAAAAGACCGGATGCGACGATTGCCGGGATGATGGGGACAAAGATGTCGCCCAGCAGCTTGATGGCGCGCATGAAGGGGTTCTGACGCTCCGCCACGGCCTCCTTGGCCTCTTCCTTGGTGGCCTCTTTGATGTTGCCGAGCTTGATGAATTCGTCGTAGACCTTGTTGACGGTGCCGGTTCCGTAGATAACCTGCAGCTGGCCGGCTGCTTGGAAGTTGCCCTTGGCGCCTTCTGCGTTGTCGACGGCCTGCTGGTTCACCTTCGAGTCGTCGGCGATGACCAGGCGAAGGCGCGTTGCGCAGTGGGCGGCGGAGACTACGTTGTCCGCTCCTCCCACAGCGTCGAGGATCTGCTGCGCGGCGAGTCTGTGATCGAGTGCCATATGCGTTCCTTCCCGTTCGAATCGGTGCGCTTGCAATGTGGAACCTGGTTTCAGTATAGAGGACAAACTGCTTCATTGCTCTTCTAAATGAGAGGTAGAAGTATGTGTGTTCGTTCTCATATGGAATCGTTCCCACAACGATATAAATACACCGTGGGAGCGCTGCTGCCAATGAGTTTGCGGACATAGCGTCGTCAGCGGTAGAAAAGTGACGGCGAATGGTTTTTGCGCATCAGGCGATTGGGTGGCTTGATGCCGGTTTTCCGGGGCAATGCGTGTCTTGATGCCAGCTGTTCCGGTGGGTTTTCGACAACGCAAGGCCCTCCGGTGCACATGTCTCGGGTGTTCTGAGCGAAGCGAACACACCCGAGACATGTGCACCGGAGGGCTCTAGGGCCTTGATCAAAAGCAGTGCCGTCTTATCGCGTTGACTTGCGTTCCACCAGGTCGAAGCCCATCTTAACCTCGCGCACCGCGCCGGCGTCCTTGCCCATGAAGCCCAGCAGCATCTTGGCCGCCTCGATGCCGGTAGATTTGTAATGGTGGTGGATGGTTGTGAGGGGAGGATCGACAATCTGCGACAGGTCCCCATCGCCAATGCCCGTGACCTGGACGTCGCCGGGCACGGAGAGTCCTCGGTCGCGCAGGCAGGTAAGGGCGCCGCAGGCGATGGTGTCGGTCGCGCATACAATGGCGTCGATCGTTGGGTCGGCATCAAGGAGCTGCTCGGTGCAATCGTAACCGGCTTCAATATTGAAGTCGCCCACGGCAATATGGTCGAGCGGTACCTGAATGCCCGCCTGCTCGCATGCCGCCAAAAAGCCTTCGCGGCGCATCTGGCCTGCGGAGACATCGTCCTCATCCACGCCTATGTAGGCGGGGTTCGAGCTGGTTTTCAATATGTGCCCGGTGATGGTGCGAACGGCACCCAGGTCATCCTGGTAGACGCAGGGACGGTCGGGCGTTATCTGGTCCACAATGACCAGTGGCACGCGCAAGGCGTCCATGGCGCGGTAGTGCTCCGGGCTAAACATGGTGGCGACCAGTATGGCGCCATCAATTTGGTTGGATTGCTGGAACAGTTTGAGAAACTCAACCTCGCGTGCGGAATCGTTGGCGGTGTTTGCAAGCAGCACTTGGTAGCCGGCATCGTTCACCACCTGGGATATGCCCGCGACAATGCGGCTTATAGAGGTTGAATTGATCTTGGGGATAATGACGCCCACCACGTTGGTCTTGCCAGTGCGCAGCGTCTTGGCTTGCTGCGACGGCGCGTAGCCGGTTTTTTCGATAACCTTCGCGATGATTTCGCGTTTCTCCTTGGATACGTATCCGTTATTGAAATACCTCGACACGGTGGCGCGAGAGACTCCCGCCATCTGCGCGATCTGGTTGATGTCCATGTGCTGGTCTCCCTTCTGGTTAGGCAGTCTAGCGTAAGGGGGACTGCACACGGGCGGGTTTTCTGTTATTCGGCGATGCGTGAGTCGGCGATGCGCGGGGCGCATGCGGCGCGCACGGATGGATGGGGCGGGGACGAATTTTTTGTAACCATACGTATAGAATGTAGCATTCTGGTTCGCACGGTATTCAGCTTTGTGGTTTGCTGGGATAATTACATGTATCTGTGATATCGGATTTATGAGATGACGCACGTGAGATGGCTGGTCGAAAGGGCGGTGGCATGACGGATGCGCTAACAAGCGATGAGCGCTGCGACAGGTCTGCGTTGGACGAGCTCGAGCGCGCGGCGCTTGCTCTCGAGCGCGACGGCAGGCTTGGTCTGACGCGCGGGTTTATCCAGCACGGCACCGTGAGCGTGTACGAACATGTACGATCGGTCGCGCGGGCTAGCTCCGCCATCGCTTCGGCGCTGGAGCGCGCGGGCGTGCGAGTTGACCGCGCCTCCCTCATTCGAGGCGCGCTGCTGCATGACTATTTTCTCTATGATTGGCATGATACGGACCCCTCGCATCGTCTGCATGGGTTCACGCATCCCTCCTGCGCGCTCGCCCGGGCCGAGGAGGATTTCGAGCTTACGGAGCGCGAGCGAAATATCATCGCCCGTCATATGTTTCCGCTGGTGCCCGTGCCCCCCACTTGCCGCGAAGCATGGATTGTCTGCATGGCGGATAAATGGTGCGCCCTGTACGAGACGGTTGCCGCCCGGTTGCCCGGCAAGGGCGCGAGCGTTTCGGCATCGCGGCATGTGCGGACGAGGATGGGCGTAGAGGCCGATAGCATGACGGGGGAGTAGCGAGTGTTCGCTGAGTTTGTTGCAACGGGAGCCCCGCTGTCGGCGCTGTTCATCTCTTTTTTGGTCTACTCGTTTGTGGGCTGGTTGTATGAATCGACCATTTGCGCGCTTGCCAACTACGGCCACTTTGCCAACAGCGGCTTTCTGTTGGGCCCGTGCTGCCCCATCTACGGAGCCGGCGCGTTGGCGTGCTGGTTCTTGCTGCGCGGCATCCCCGGGGTGGGCGCGCAGTTTGTCGCGGCGGCGCTAGTGTGCAGCGTACTGGAATATAGCGTGGGTGCCATGCTCGAGCGACTCACCGGAGCGCGTTTCTGGGATTACTCCAAGTTCCCCTTCAATATCAAGGGCAGGGTGTGCCTGTACGGCGCCATGCTATTTGGTGCGGGCGCGGTGGTGATATGCAGGGCGGCCGAGCCGTCTCTTCTGGCGGCGCTGCAGGCGGTGCCTCGGGAGGTGCTCGCCGCGATCGCGGGTGCATGCGCGGGGGTCCTCGTCCTCGATACGGCGTTTGCCCTGGCAAGCTGGCGACAGCTGTCGCTCAAGCTCGAACTGCTGCGGGACGAGATGGCCGATAAGATCAACGAATCGCTCAAAGACGCCACGGCCTCGATGCTCGACCGCGTTCCCGCCGCGGCATTGGATACCGCTTCCGAGCTTAAATCGCGCAGCGGCGCCGTAAACTCCTGGCTGGCAGAGATGTCGGACGGAATGTTTGAATCCGTACGCGAGAAGGTGGAAATGCCCGCCTTTATCGCGGAGGGCGGCCGCGGGCTGCGCCTGGTTGCGCGCCGCATGAAAAACGTCGCCCAGCGAGCGGAGGCATCTGCCCCCGTAAAGCTCAAGACCATGATGACCCGTCGAGAGCTGAGATTCTTCAACGCGTTTCCAGAGATCAAGTTGAAGTCTTACGAGGGCGTTATCCGTGCGACCAACCTTAAGGAGCGGGCGCGCGAGCTTTTCTATAGAAAGTAGCCTATAGAAAGCGGCTTGGGGACAACCGCGCCTACAGGCCAAGCATGGTCCGTACGTCTGCCAAGATGCCCGCAGTCGACATGCCGTGCTTGGCAAGCAGTTCCTGCGGCTGGTAGCGGTCGGGGAAGCCCGGGGCCTTGGAGATGCCGTAGCATTTCATGCGCATGCCGCTTGCGGCCATCGCGGCGACAACCTGCTGGCCCCAGCCGCCCTCGACTATGCCGTCTTCAAGCGTGATCAACGCGGCGTGGTCGGCGGCGATGCGATCAAGCTCCTGCATATCGATGGCGCTGGCGATGCGCGGGTTGATGACGGTGGGCGAGAACCCAAGCTCGTCCAAAACGGCATCTGCGATCTGCTCGGCAAAGGGCAGGAAATCGCCCAGGCCAAGAATTGCCAGGCGCTCGCCCCGGCGCACGGTTTGGTAGGCGGGCCGGCTCCAGTCGATGGTTGCCGGCCCGGTGGTTGCGTGATCTGCCGCCGCGGCAGATGGGCCCACCGGCGCGGCGGGCGCAAGGTCTGGACGAGAAATGACGCCGGCTCCGGGCACGCGGATGAGGACAGGCAGCGCGCGCTGGCCGAGCGCCCAGTTGAGCATGGAGAGGTATTCTTCTTGACAGCACGGTGCTAGAACAACCAGGTTGGGCAGGTTGCTCACCATGGAGAGGTCGAAGAAGCTCAGGTGCGTCTCTGCCGTGGTGCCAAACACGGACGCGCCAAAGTCCAAAATGGTGACGGGCGCGCTGTTGAGGCAGACGTCATGCCACAGCTGATCATAGGCGCGCTGCAAAAAGACGCCGTACACGCCAAAGACGGGCGATGCCCCCGCCAAAGCCAGGGCCGCGGAGCAGGTGACGGCGTGCTCCTCTGCGATTCCCACATCGATGAACTGGCGACCCGCCTGCGCGCGGCGCTGGGGGTCGAAACCCATGATGTAGGGGGTGCCGGCGCTTATGGCCACCACGCGCGGATCGCGCTGGATGGCGTCCATAAGGTACGTACCGGTGATCTGCGCGTAGGTGGCGCCGGATCCATGGGCGCTTGCGGGAGCGTTGGCGTCAAGGGGGAAGGGCCCCACGTGGTGCCAGGCTTCCGGATTGGTTTCCGCCGGGGGAAAGCCGGCGCCCTTTTTGGTGTGGACGTGCAGGACCACGGGACGCGGGGTGTCGCGGACCTCTTGCAGCGCGCGAACGAGCTCTATCACGTCGTTGCCCTGCTCAAGGTAGCGGTAATCAAGCCCCAGCGCACGGAACGGGTTGTTGGGCGAGGTGCCGCCGGTGGCACGGAGTTGGGCCATGCGCTGGTACAGGCCGCCGTGGTTTTCCGCGATCGACTGGTCGTTGTCGTTGATGATAATGATGAGGCCGGTGTTTAACTCGCCCGCGGCATCGAGCCCTTCAAAGGCCAGGCCGCCGGAAAGCGCTCCGTCGCCAATGACGGCGACCACGCGAAAGTCCTGGTCCGCAAGGTCGCGAGCCATGGCAAGGCCACAGGCAAGGCTTACAGACGTCGAGGTGTGGCCCATGGAGAACAAATCGAAGGCGGATTCGCGCGGGTTGGAGAAACCGGAGACCTCGCTGGCGCGCGCGGGGTCCGTAAAGGCGGCGGCGCGGCCGGTGAGCATCTTGTGCGCGTATGTTTGATGCGAAACGTCGAAGATGATCTTATCGACCGGCGCGTTGAAGACGTGGTGCAGCGCTACCGTGAGCTCGATGGTCGCCAGGTTGGGGGCCACGTGGCCGCCCTCGCGCGAGCAGTAGGCGAGAATGGATTCACGCAGCTGGGAGCACAGCTCGACAAGCTGCGCATTGTCCAAGCTGTGGACGTCTGCGGGTGATGCTATGCGGTCCAGAATCATACGCTGCGTATCGCTCCAAGCTCATAGGGTATGCGACGGGCATCCGTGCGCGAAGGCGCGGGTGGACGCTCGCCGGGGCATGCGTGTAGAGAGTAAAGTTTCTCACACGCATGCCATCAAGATGTGGTGGAACTTCGCAGTCGCGATGTGTGACAAATTCACTCCACACTCAAATGTAGCCGTATGACGAGCTGGTTGCAACGTATGCTCGCCGACAGGCGCATGCCCATGGCGGTGGCGAGCTTGGCGGCGGTGGCGAGCCCCAGGCCGGCGCCCTGCTTGCCGCGCGAGGCATCCGCCTGGTAAAAGCGCTCGAAGAGGCGGGTGGGGTCGATGGCGGCGGGGTCTTGGACCTGGTTGGCGACATCCAGCACCGGGCGGCCGTCTTGCGTTTGCTGGGCGAGCGCGGGCGCGCTTGCCCCGTAGCGCAGCGCGTTGGTGATGAGATTTTCCAGAATGCGCGCCAGGGCGTCCTCGTCCGCCTGCACCAAAAGGCCCTGGTCCTCAAAGGTGAGCGCGGGCTCCCAGCCGCGTGCCTCAAAATCGGGGTAGTGGGCGATCAGCACGCGCTCTACCACCGGCCGCAAGGCGATGGGCTGCATGTTGAGCGCAAGGTCCGGGTCGCTTGCCTTGGTGTACAAGAACAGCTGGTCTAGCAGGACGATGGTGCTATCGATGCGGTCCGTGGCGGCGGAGAGGTGCCGCTGGCGGCCTTGGGGCGAGTCTTCGTCCAACGCAAGCTGTAGGTAGCCTTTGGCGCCCATAAGCGGCGTGCGAATGTCATGCGATAGGGCGGAAAGATCGCGCTGGAACTCCTGCGTGTGGCGCTGGGCGGCGATGCGCTCCTCCATAGCGCGGTCAAGCTCTGCGTTGACGGCTGCGGCGAGGTCTTGCAGCGCGGGGGCTGCCGCCTGTACGGTGAGGCGCGCGTTGCTGCGGGGCTGGCGCTCGCGGATGAAGCGGGCCATGCGGCGCAGCTCCATGGCGTAGGTGGCGCCGGCGGCAAGCGCGCCTAAGGCTGCGCCCAGGATGAGCATGCATATGGCGAAGAGGGTGGAATCCACGGCGGAGCCTCCTTGTGGTGGTGCAGGGACACGTGCGGGTGTGGACGAGGATGGGTGCGGGTGCGTGCGCGGGTGCGCGGCAGTTAGTACTCGCGCTTGGGGCCCTTGGTGAGGATGATGGCGATGGAGAACAGAGCGACTATGCAAAATCCCAGCAGCGCCTGGGTGGCAAAGCCGCCGGGCAGCGCGAGGCCGGGGGTGGTGGCGGGCTCGAAGAGCGCATGCGATCCCAGGGCGAGCCTGCTGATGAGGTTGGTGGGCAAAAGCTCTGCAAACGAGCCCGCAGCGGCGTACATGGAGGAGGCGCCCAGCTTGAACTCTGAAAATACCCTGCAGAGCTCTGCGAAGAGGTCGAAAAAGCCCGAGATGGCGCCCGCGCCGATAAAGATGATGGCGACGTTGACGGCGCCCGTGCGGCGGATGAGCACGGCGATGGCGAGGGCTACAAGCGTGAGGGTCCACAGGCCAAGCCAGGTGAGCGCGAGCCAGGCGAAAAGATGCAAGGGGCCCTCGTCCAAAGACAGGGGAAAACGCAGGATAGCTGCGAATGCGATGGCGATAAGGCAAGCGGCGAGGAGGACCAGCGCGGTCCAGATGGCGTTGAAGACGATTTTCTCGAGGAAGTAGGTTGCGCGTCCGTAGCCCTGCATGAGGGTTTTGGCGAAGCCGTCGCGGAAGTCCGTGCAGGCGACAACGACGACGCCGAGCATGGTGACGATGTTGAGGATGGCTCCGTCGAGCAAGATAGAGCCAAGGAAGGCGGAGGGGTGGACGAGGGCGAGGTTGAATTCGCTGGCGAGCTCGGCGGCGTCTTGGCTGGTGACGAGGCCGGAGCCGGTGGAAGCTCGCGAGAGCATGAAGGCGGTGAAGCCGAGCGCGCCGCCGATGATGATGACCAGCGCTACAAAGCAACCAAAGAACTCGCCGCGCAGACGATTTGGGTTGAAGATGCGGTAGAGGTCTGATTTGAGAAGGCCGAGCATGGTGAGACCTTTCGAAGTGGCGGGCGGCTGAGGGGCAGGCTGCTAAGGCGGCCGCGGGTATAGGTCGCGAGGGTGCGGGCTACGGAGGCCGGCTGCAGAGGCTGGCTGCGGGCCGGGGGGGGTTATTTGGGCGCAGGCGTACCCATGAGCTCGACAAAGTAGTCCTCGATATCGCGCTCCGTGACGGAGAGCTCGAGTACAACCTGGTCGGCGTCGTGAAGGATGCGGGAGATGTGCTCGACGGCCTGGGCGGCGGGGGCGGGATCAGTTGCAGAAGAGCTGGACGTTGCGGATGCGGCGGGCGCGGCGGGGGCGGATGCGGCGGGCACGAGGCTGGGGAGCGAGATGGAGATCGCTTGGTCGGGCAGCGCGCGAAGGTTTGCGCCGGGTAGGCGCTCTTCCAGGATCGCGAGGGTGCGGGCGGGATCGGCGGTCTTTATGCGCACCGAGCTGCCGCAGGATTCGTGAACCTGCGCCTCGGTGATCTCGCGGACCAGTGCGCCGTCGCGGACCACACCGTAGCGGGTGGCCATACGGTTGAGCTGGTCGAGAACGTGGCTGGAAATGACAATGGTGACGCCGCGCTCGCGATTGAGCCGGACCAGCGCTTGGCGCATGTCGCGCGTGGCCTGCGGGTCCATGCCGTTGAAGGGCTCGTCCAAAAGCAGGAGGTCGGGCGTGCCGACCAGCGCAAGGGCCAGACCCAGGCGCTGCTTCATGCCCAAGGAGAACTTTTTGGCGGGCTGGCTGCCGGTATCTGCGAGGCCGACCAGCTTGAGCAGGTCGCGGCAGTGCTCTTTGGGGTTAATGACGCCGATGGCGAGCGCCTTCATCATGAGGTTGTCGAAAGCGGAATGGGCTTTGAGGACGCCGGGCTCCTCGATGAGCGCGCCCACGTGGTGCGTTTGGGTCGCGTTTACGCCGCCGGCATTGCCGCGTGCGGGATGAGCCCCGATTAGCTGGCCGTAGAGCTCGATCTCGCCCCAGGTGGGGGAGGCAAGCCCGGCGATCATCTTCATGGTGGTGGACTTGCCGGCTCCGTTGTTGCCGACGAATCCGTAGATGTCGCCTTCGTGGACGGTCATGTTGAGATGGTCGACGGCGTGCTTCTTGCCGTAGATCTTGGTGAGGTCGTGCGTTTGGATGGCGTACATGGTTGCTCCTGAGGACGAGGATGGTTTGAGTATGGCAGGAGTGGCGGCGCGCGCCGGACGGCACGCTGGTAAAGAATTGCTAAAGATGGGGCGGTGCGGGCTGCGGCGTGCGAGCCGCATTGCCCCTCGGCGCGGGCGCGGTCGTTACAGGTCGCGGCGTTTGCTGATGGCGATGTAGGCCGCGCTTCCTATGAGAATCCAGATGACGCCGGTGACTGCGCCCCATGCCCAGCCGGGCACGGCGCCGATAAGCGGCAGGGTTGTCGCGGTATCGAACATGGTGTTGGCGCCGTTGGAGAACGCCTGCAGTACGGAGCTGGGCATCCAAGTGGCTATGCTGGTGAGCGCGGGGGCGATGGGTTGCAGGAAGGAGAGCATGCCGCCAGACGAGAACGCGAGCGCGCTGAGCGTAAGCGGGAATAGGCCGCTGATAGGGGCGAACGCGAAGATATGGACGGGGAGCTTTTTGCGGAAGATCGCTACGGCGATCATGGCGATGACCGTGATTGCCCAGGTTGCAAGCCATGCGCCTAGAAGCCAGAGGGCGAAGGCGAGCGGGTTGTCCGGCCCCTGGATGGCAAAGCCGTAGGGCATGGTGAGGAAGACCTTCAAGATCACCAGGTGGAAGATGCAGCCCAGGGCAAGCATGAGGGCGGACCAAATGCCGGCGAGAAGAATCTTCTCGCCCAAATACAAAGCGCGCCCTCGCGGGGAGGAGACCAGGCTTTTTACATAGCCCTCCGAGAGATCAGGTAACGTGTACTCGACCATGCCGAACGACGCGGCCAGGGCGAGGACGGAGAAGGATCCCAGCATGGTGCTTCCCAGGAAAGAGGACGGCGTCGCCAGCTCCTTGATGAGGTTGACGTTTTCCGCCGGGCCCATGCCGGATTGCAAGATAAACCAGGTGAGGCCCACCTCGAGGCAGGAGATAAAGAGCAGCACCGAGGCGTATTGCCAAAGTTCGCCGCGCAAGCCGCGGATGCGGGTCATGCGGTAGAGGTCCGAGCGCAACAGGTTGAGCATGGGGTCACCTTCCTTTTTGCGAAGTGAACAGAAGATAGGCGAGGGCAGCGATGATGGCAAGGTCGATCGCGATGTTTATGGCGTCGGCGGGGTGCATGCCGCGCCTCCTCTCTGATGCGGTTGCCGTGCATCTTTATAATGCGGGCCGGACCTTGGGAGATTTATAAGCGGGGTTTAAGAATGCTTAAAGATGGGGCGGCGGGGATGTGGGTGTGGGCGCGTTTTGTTCCTTATTCGCTCAGCTTCTTGTTGGCTGTGGCCCAATTGGTATCTTCATGTAGTGGAGCGTTGATGGAATGGTTAAAAAGTACGGAGGTGCTTTGGATGGGAAATGAGATAAGTGCGAACAACATGCCCAGTGAGGGGATTCCCGAAGAGCTGTCTAGTGAAGTGGAGATGGGGTCAAGACGCCCTTGTCCAAAACCCATGCTTTCTATCGCGCAGCAGATTGATCATATGAAATCGAAGGGTATAACATTTACCCTTTGTTCAGAAGGGGAAGCCGCTTCTTATCTTGCTGATAGAACCTATTTCTTCAAGCTTTATGCCTATCGGTCACTTTTCGAACGTCGCGTTGGGGGCGGACGCGACGGTCAGTATGTGGGTCTCGATTTCGGCCATCTTAAGTTGCTCTCCTCGCTTGACCGCTCTCTTCGTTATGCGCTGTTGCCCATGGCGCTCGATGTGGAGCACTTTTCGCGAGTGAAGCTTATTAATGAGGTTGTGGAACGCGATGACGAGGATGGATACTCGGTTATCTCGGATTACTTTTCGTCTCTTAACCACGCCGATCGGCGTCGGCGTATGGGTGAGATAAATGGGTTTCTAAAGGACGTCTACAGCGGAGACCTAGCGCAAAAATACACTCTTCCGGATGCGATGCCCCTGTGGGTCTACCTTGAGATGGCGTCATTTGGTACTTTCGTCGATTTATGGTTATTCTGCGCGAATCGCTGGGGCGTTCGCTCGATGGTTGACGGTCACTATCAGCTACGTCAAACAAAGCTCATCAGGAACGCGTGCGCTCATTCGTCAAATGTAATTAATGGCTTTGCCCGTGAAATCGGCAGCGTCAGCGCCAACGTGGAAGTGATGCGGGCTGTTGCGCGTGCAGGCATTTCTCATCGAGTCCGCACTGCAAAGATGGCAAACCCCCGCTTGCAACAGATCGTTACATTGCTGTACCTACATGTCAAAATTGTTCCTGAAGGTTCTGCTATGGAGCGAGCACGCGGCGATGTTTCCCAACTCAGCTTGCAGATGAAGGATGCCCTCAAGGCTCTTTCTGGAAACGATGCGATTCGCTCGTCATTTGGATTCCTCATGGCGCTGTTTGACAAATGGTTTTGATGGTCGATAATAAGCGTAGATAGAAAAACCATTTGGTTTTGTAAGGCGGGGTCGCGTAAGCGGTTCCGCCTAGTTTTTAAGTCGATTGTTTCTGTATGGGCGTTAAGAGGAGCGCTGCTTCATCAATCGACCTTCATTGAGGTTTGCGTTCCCTTTGATGCCTGGCGTTTCTACGGAGGCGTCTTTGCCTGGGTTGCCATTTAGGAGAAAAGCAAGCCACTGCCGGGCTTGATGGCATGACGGATTCTGTGCACCCTTCGAACCAAATTGAGTTCAGTTTGCGGAACGGGTCAAGTGCCAAATATTGTCGTACGGCGGACAGTGGGGTGGAGGCAGGCTGGAAACGCGCTGGGACAAAAATCGACTTAGTGCGGAGGTTGGACCAAATAATGCCTTAGTGCGGTTCAAATCGTGACAAATAATGCGTTAGTGCAGTCCGGGCGAGGCATAGAAAGGGTACCTTATGAATAGGGTGTTTACATCATCCAAACTAGAAGGCTTGGACGATGCCGGTCTATGCATAAGAAAGGTGTCCCGGGCCGCTTCCAAACCGCACTAACGCACTATTTGACCAAATCTCCGCACTAACGCGTTTTTTGACACTCCGTCCTTTCCACACTAACGCGTTTTTTGGCCCATCCTTGCACGGAGGGGTTGTTGGTGTTGGTAGGCGACCTCATGAATGGTTGGGAAGCTGCTCCGTGTTAGCCATAGTGAACAAAATGTTAGATCGTTCATACAAAATGGCGTCATAATGAGCTAGATAAAGTATCCCAAAGCTAACATAGATAAGGCTAACTTTAAGGAGCTCATTGCATGTTCGATAAGAGGTTGCTGTCGCTTGTGCCAGGCATTATGCCGCTTATTGTTGGATCGGTCGCAGCAAAATGGATCGCCTTGCTATGCAATATCGCTATCATCGCAACGATCGGCAACGTGTTCGCCGCGCTGCTTGCGGGGATGCCGGCGTCCGGAGTTGGTGCTGATGCGGCGGTTGCGGGCGCGGCGGCGTTCGACGCTCGCACGTTGTTGACGCTCGCGATGCTGATCATCGTCCGCGCCATTTCGATCTATGCGGCCCAGCGCGCCGGCGATAAGGCGGCCTTCGCGGCCAAGCGCCAGGTGCGCCAGCTGGTGTACGACAAGCTGGTCCAGATGGGCCCGGCGTACACGGAGCAGGTGTCCACCGCGGAGGCGGTGCAGACCAGCGTCGAGGGCGCCCAGCAGCTCGAGGTCTATTTTGGCGGCTACCTGCCACAGCTGTTCTACGCGGTACTTGCCCCCGTCACCCTGTTTGTGGCGCTAGTGGGGCAGGCGGGCTTGCCGGCGACCGTGCTGCTGGTCATCGTCCCGCTCATCCCCATTTCCATCATGATGGTGATGCGCAACGCCAAGAAGGTGGCTGCCGAGTATTGGGGCAGCTATGTGGATTTGGGCGGCAGCTTTTTGGAGGCGGTGCAGGGCCTGACCACGCTGAAGATCTATCAGGCGGATGGGCGCTGGCACAAGCGGATGAACGACGAGTCGGAGGGCTTTCGCCGCGCGACCATGAAGATGCCGCGCGTGCAGCTCAACTCCATCAACGTGATGGACCTGGTCGCTTTTGGTGGCGCCGCTGCGGGTATTGTGGTGGCGGTGCTGCAGCTGGCGTCTGGCGCCATAGGCTTTTCGGGTGCCTTTTTGGTTGTATTCCTGTCGCAGGAGTTCTTCTTGCCCATGCGTCGTCTGGGCTCGCTGTTTCATACGGCCATGAACGGCATGAGTGCGGCTAAGACCATGTTTCGCATTTTGGACGCACCGGTACCGCCGCGCGGCGAGCGCGAGCTGGACGGTCGCGGCGACATCGTGTGCCGTGGTGTGGGCTACTCCTACGGCGAGGGCGGTGCCCGCGGCGAACATGTGGTGCTTGATCAGGTGAATTGCTCGATGCGCCGCGGCAGCTTGGTGGCGATTGTGGGCGAGAGCGGTTCGGGCAAGTCGACTTTGGCGGGTATTTTGTCCGGTCGCAAGGCTTCTTACCTGGGAAAGCTCGAAGTAGGCGGCGTGGACGTGCGCGACGCCACACTCGACTCGCTGATGCGCGCGGTGACGCTGGTGCCCACGGCGGGCCATCTGTTCGCAGGATCGCTGCGGTCCAATTTGCTGCTGGCGCGCCCTGATGCGACGGACCGGGACCTTATGGACGTTCTCGAGCGGTGCCGCATCGCTGGGTTTGTGCGCGCAAACGGCGGGCTCGATATGGAGCTGGCGGAAGGCGGCGCCAACCTTTCCGGCGGCCAGCGCCAGCGCGTCTGCGTGGCCCGCGCCCTGCTGCATGATTCGCCCATCTACATCTTCGACGAGGCCACCTCGAACGTCGATGTGGAGAGCGAGCGCGCGATCGGCCGCGTGATCGATGAGCTGGCAGGGGACCATACGGTGATAGTCATCGCTCACCGTCTGGCTTCCGTGGCGCATGCGGACCAGACCCTGGTGTTTAGCCGCGGTCATCTGGTGGAGCAGGGAGCGCACGCCCAGCTGCTTGCTGCCGGCGGGATATACGCCAGCATGTGGAGCAGCCAGCATGAGCTTTCCGCCTATGCGTTGGACGAGGAGAACGAGCGCGCCTCGATGCCCGCGGGCACCGTGGTGGACGCGGCGGCGCTTGAATCCGGACCGGCTCCCGTGCAGGCATCGCACGCAGCTGCGGGGGCGCCTTCGTCCTGCGGACCCCGGCGCTCGGCGTTCTCCATCATGGCGCGCATGATCGGCCTGGTGCGTCCGCTGGCTCCCCACCTGGCGCTCGCCGTCGCACTGGGGACGGCGGGATCGTTGGCGGCGACGTTTGTGGCGGCCTTTGGCGCCTACGGCATTATGGCGGCCGTGGGGCAAGGGGCGGGGCTCTCCGTCGCGGCGGCATGCGTTCTCACGGTGGCGTGCGGCGTGTTGCGCGGTCCGCTACATTACGGCGAGCAGCTGGCAAACCACTACATCGCGTTTCGCCTGCTCGCCCTCATCCGCGATCACGTTTTCGCTGCGCTGCGACGCCTCGCCCCAGCCAAGCTCGAGGGGCGCGACCGCGGCGACTTGGTATCGCTGGTGACCGCCGATATCGAGCTGCTCGAGGTGTTCTACGCGCACACCATCTCGCCCATCACGATCGCCATCGCGTCCTCTGCCATCATGCTCGCGTTCATCGGCGCGCACTCGCTGCCGCTGGCTGCCATCGCCCTGGCGGGTTACCTGGTGCTGGGCGCCATCATGCCCATCGCCTCGTCCAAGCTGTGCGGAAACGCCGGCAGGGCATCACGCGATGCGGCGGGATCCATCAGCGCGTATGTGCTCGATGGTTTGCGCGGCCTTGCCGAGACCGTGCAGTTCGCGGGCGTCTCCAAGCGCTCCGCTGGCCTCGCCGCGCAGACCGATGCCATGGGCTCCACGGACCGTTCCCTGCACGTGCGCTCCGCTGCGGTCGAGGGCCTGGCGGATGCGATGGTGCTGCTCACCAGCCTCGCCATGATCGCGACGTCGTTGGGGCTCTACGCCGCGGGCGACCTCTCGTTCTCGTCCGCGTTCATTTGCTCCTTTGCGTACCTGTCCTCCTTTGGCCCGGTGCTGGCGGTGTGCCGTCTGGGCACGTCCCTGCAGGCGACGCTCGCCTCTGGCGCGCGCGTGCTCGATCTTTTGGACGAGGAGCCCCAGACCGTGGACGTGCTCGATGGCGCGGATGCTTCCTTTGACGGCGCGGCGTGCGAGCACGTGACGTTCTCCTACGGCTGTGTCGCCGCCGACACGAGCGCCGGAACGTTGCGCGGTGCCAGGGCGGCTTCAAACGGCGCGCCCGCGTGCATGCCCTCGTCCAAAGACGATTGCATCTTGGATGACATCTCGATTTCGTTTGAGCCCGGTGAGATGGTGTGCGTTACCGGACGGTCCGGCTCGGGAAAGTCGACGCTGCTCAAGCTGCTTATGAGGTTTTGGGATCCTACGTCTGGCGCGGTGAAGATGAGCGGACGCGACCTGCGCGGCGTCAACACCGCGAGTCTGCGTAACGCGATTGGGTACATGACGCAGGATACGCATTTGTTTGTGGGCACCATTGGCGATAACCTGCGCATCGCGCGTGAGGACGCCACGGATTCCGAGCTCGATAGCGCCTGCGAGGCGGCGGCGCTCACGTCGCTGATCGCAAGGTTGCCGCAGGGATACGACACCCCGGTTGCGGAGCTGGGCGATTCTCTGTCCGGCGGCGAGCGCCAGCGCATTGGCCTTGCGCGCATCTTCTTGCATGATGCTCCGTTTGTGCTGCTGGACGAGCCCACCAGCAACCTGGACGCACTCAACGAGGCGGCGGTTATGCGCGCGATCGATCGCCGCCGCGCCGGCAAAACGGTGGTATTGGTAAGCCATCGAGCGTCTACCTGCGCATTTGCCGATCGTTTCTACAGCGTGGAGCACGGACGCATCAGCTAGCGCCCGTCGGATGCCGGATGGTCACAAAAGCGGCCCGATTCGATACCAGGGAGTGCGGGGGTATCGAATCGGGCCGTGCCGTTATCGCGGTTTGCCGCGTGTTGGGTGCTCGATGTGCTCGACGCTAAGCGATGGGACGCGCGATGCCGGGAGTCACAAGCCGGGCATCAAACGCTGGGTACTAGAGCGTGCCTATTAGAGCGCGCCGCGTCCGTGCTCGCCGGTGCGAATACGGATGACGTCGTCGACCGGGGTGACAAAGATCTTGCCGTCGCCCACGCCACCGGTGTGCGTGGCGCTGCAGATGACCTGGATCAAGCCGTCTACCTGGTCCTCGTCCACCACAATGTCGAACTTGACCTTAGGGATGGTGTTGAGAAGGACCTCGGTACCGCGGACGTATTCCTTCCAGCCGTGCTGGTTGCCGCAACCCTGCACCTGCGAGATGGTCATTCCACGGATGCCGGCGTCGAACAGGGCCTCTTTGAGAACCTCGAGCTTCTCCTGGCGAATGATGGCGGTCAGTTGTTTCATGGCTGCTCCTCCTCCAATTGATCTATGTGTTGGTAATGATTCCTATGCCAGGGGCATATCTGCTAGTCCAAGCCGGTGAACGCGGGGTACGCGCTCTCGCCGTGCTCGGAGATATCAAGGCCAAGGGCTTCATCGGCCTCGTCAACGCGTAGGCTGCCGCCGCACAGGGCCTTAACCACAAGAACAAGGACAAGGTCGAGAATCAGGACGATGGCGATGGTGACCACAATGCCCAGAGCCTGGGCGATCAGCAGTGTGGGATCGCCGGTGTAGAACAGGCCGCCAAAGTCGGTCCAGGATAGCTCGGGCACGCAGAACAGGCCGGTGAGGACGCCGCCTACGATACCGCCGATGCCGTGGCAGCCAAAGGCGTCGAGGGCGTCGTCATAACCAAAGCGGGCCTTGAGGTTGGAGATAGCGAAGAAACAGACGGGCGGAACGGCGGCGCCAATAATCAGCGCGGCCCAGGGCTCGACAAAGCCGGCGCCCGGAGTGATTGCGACCAGACCGGCGACCAGGCCGGTGCTGGCGCCAACAAGCGTGGGCTTACCGGTGACCAGGCGCTCGACTACCAACCAGGAAGCCAGGCCGGCGGCGCTTGCGGTGACGGTGTTGAGCAGGGCGAGTGCGGCGACGCCGTCGACAGCGAACTCGGAGCCGCTGTTAAAGCCGAACCAACCAAACCACAGCAGGCCGGCGCCCAGGGCGACAAACGGAACGTTGTGCGGGCGATAGCTCATAACGCCAAAGCCGCGGCGTCCACCAAGGGCAAGGCAGAGAACAAGACCGGTGAGGCCGGAGGAGATGTGGACAACGTCGCCGCCTGCAAAGTCGAGCGCGCCAATCTGCTCGCCAATGAGCGAGCCGGCACCGCCCCAGACCATGTGTGCCAGCGGGGCGTAGACAACAAGAACCCAGAATGCAAGGAACAAGGTGACGGCCTTGAACTTCATGCGGCCGGCAACGGAACCGGTGATGATGGCCGAGGTGATCATGGCAAACGCCATCTGGAACGCGATGTTAACGATAGAAGGATAGGTCGCGTCCGCGGGTGGGTTGGCCGCCTCGTCCAGAACCTGCTGGACAATGGGCAGGCAAAGCAGTTGGTCAAAGCCGCCAAAGAACGAGATGGAGCCGTCGCCGCCGTAGGCAAACGACCATCCGGCGACAACCCAGAGAACGCCAACGACGCCAATGACAATGAAGGTCATGAGCATGGTGTTGGTAACGTTCTTACGCCGAGCCAGTCCGCCGTAGAAAAAAGCAAGGCCAGGCGTCATAAGGAACACGAGCATGGTACAGACAAGCATAAAGCCGGTGGAACCTGTATCAAACATGTTGTTTCCCCCTCACAAGTTCCGGTTTTATCGTAGAAGCCATTAGGACCGGTCGCGCCGCGCGGGTGCACGGCCGCGCAATTGCGACTTGCTCATAATGGCATCGAGTTGGCGTGAAAAAAGCGGGGGATTATGCCGTTAACGTATGGATGCAAGGCGGAAACAGAGCCGTCGGCGCTTGGAAACCGCGGCACAATCTTGGAAACCCGTTAGAAAAACGTGGGAAATATCGGTGCTATTCCACCAGTTTAAAGCCCATGCCCCAAACCGTTTTGAGGTAGCCGTCCGTTCCGGACGCCTTGAGTTTGGATCGAATGTTGGAGACGTGCACGTTCACGGTGTTGTCGTCAGCGGCGTACGGCTCGCCCCAGGCTTGCTCAAAAAGCTCCTGCTTGGTGAACACGCGCTTGGGGTGGCGCATGAGGATCTCCATGATGTTGAACTCGATGCGGGTGAGGGATAGCTGCTCGCCGGCGGCGCAAAAGACGCGTGCCTGAGGGTCCAGGGTCCAATCGCGAAAACGCAGCACGCCGTCGTTTGAGGTGGCGATGGCCGAGGAGCGCCCGTGGTGGCGAAGCTGCACCTCTATGCGCGCGAGCAGCTCGTCCAAATCAAAAGGTTTGGCTAGGTAATCGTCCGCGCCCAGCTTGAGAAGGTCTATCTTGTCGCTTGCGGCGGTGCGGGCGGAGATGACGATGATGGGCGTGTCTTGGTCGCACTCGCGCATGAGCCGCACCAGCTCTTCGCCGGGAAGACCAGGGAGCATGAGGTCGCAGATCACCACGTCGGCCATGGGGGAGTTGCCGGAATCGAGCAACAACTTTGCTTCGGTGCCGGAAAACGCCTGCGTGCACGTGTAGCCGGCGCGCGTGAGATGCGTCGCTACGATGTTGTTGATGTCCGCATCGTCTTCAATGATCAGCACGCGCGTGCTCGCCATGGGTCCTCCGTGTTTTCCTGTGGGGCGAATGCCCTTGCCGGCCTGTATGAAACCTGCCGGCTGGAACTTGCCGCTTGATAGTTGTCTGCAGCCTGGCACAGATGCTAGCACCTTCACCGCGCCGGTTCCTTGTTGGAATGCATTAAGAAAGCCTAAGCGTTTGGAGCGTCGGCGGCGAACAGATACTGACGGCGTGCAGATGCCGGCCGCGCTGGCCACTTGGAGGGGACCTGGCCTGGCTGCGGGCGTGCCTTGCCTAGCGGACGGCCGCCGCTACGGTTGAGCGTTCGACCAAGGTGCCGGGGATACGCAGTGCAACGGGTGTCGCGGGCGTGTCCGCAATGGCGTGCTCGTAGACCAATCGTCCACGTTTGCGCAGGTCAAAACGAACGGTTGTGAGTTCTATATTGGGCACCATGGCATCCATCGAGTCGTCGATGCCAACTACGCTCACGTCCTGGGGCACGCGGCGGCCGCGGGAGCGCAGGGCCGCGATGACGCCCATGGCCATCTGGTCGTTGGCGGCGTAGACCGCGGTCATCTCTTTGTCTTCGGCAAGCTTGAGGCCAATGCGGTAACCGCTATTTGCCGTCCAGTCGCCCGCCATGGGCTCTGCAGGCTGCAGGCCGCGCGCCGTCAGGGCATCGCGCCAGCCCGCCTCTCGAAACGCGCTGTCGATTGAGAACGAGGGGCCGCTTACAAAGCGGATCTCCTTGTGGCCGTGGTCGAACAAGTGGTTCATCACCAGCGTCGAGCAACCGTAATGGTCCGAATCGATGGTGGTGCAGCGCGGATGGGCGTACATGGTGACAATGACCGTGTTCATGCCCGGTTGGGGGCAGAACTGCTCGAAGTCCGGCGCCATGCGGCTCATGCCTATGATCATGCCGTCGACGGGGAGCGCGGCTAGCCGACGGGACGCCTCAGAGAGGGTGAACGCGTCGGAATCCTCCATCTCTATCATAGTGACTGCGCATTCCTGCTCGCGGGCGGCGGCGAGAATGCCGTCGAGCATGGTGAGGTTGCCAATCTGCGTGACGTCGTAGACGCATAGCCCTACGGCGTTATATCTGCCTCCGCGCAGCGAGCGGCCGGCGTAATTTGGCCTAAACCCCAGCCGCTGCATGGCGTCCAGCACTTGCTTGCGCGTCTTTTCGCTTACGTTGGGAGCCCCGTTGGCAACGCGCGATACGGTTTGCTGCGATACTCCGGCAGCTGCTGCGACGTCGCACATGGATACGGGGCGTCCTGTGGCGGGGCGCTGCGTGGCCGAGCCGTTCTCAGTGGGATGGGTCTGCATCTGCTTGTCCTTTCTTGCCTACAGGCTCCATGCGGCGCCCGCGCCGGGCGTTGCGCTCGCGAGGGCGTCTTGTTTTTACGCACGGGACGCTCGCGCGATCTGCAGGTATGCCGGGGCGGACCGTTTACGGCAATAAAGCTGCCGATTAAAAATCATGGTGCCGTATGCTTGTGAGTACGTTAACATATGAGTACGTTAACATCTTGCCTGAAGGCCGAGATGCGTGAAAAGGCATGTGGATAATGCAGGGAGAGCCCTATGATCACCGCTGATATCTTTGGAAGCTTGCCGGACGGCCGCTGCGTAACCAAATACACGCTGTCGACGCACGGTGTATCAGTCTCCGTCATGGATTTTGGCGCAACCGTTCTGTCCGTTTGCATTCCCGACCGCACGGGTGTCGCCGCGGATGTGCTGCTGGGCTTTGGCGACCTTGCGGGCTATCTCGACAACCCGGCCTGCTACGGTTCGACCATTGGTCCCGTTGCAAACCGCACGGACCGAGCAGAGGTGCCGCTTGCCGGGCGCATCTACCGTCTGCCCGCAAACGATGGTCCGGACCATGCGAACAACCTGCATACCGACCTTACCTGTGGCCTGCACAAGCGCTTGTGGTCGGCGGAGCCTTTTGAGGACGATAACGCCGTGCGCTTTAGCTGCGAGCTTGCGGACGGCGAGCTGGGCCTGCCCGGCAATCGCCGCTTCGCGGTCACCTATCGTTTGGACAAGGAGGCCCAAAAAGACGGCGCGGACGGGGGCGTGCGCCTTGAAGTGGAGCATGTCTGCGAGACCGACGCCGAGACTTATGTGAACATGACCAATCACAGCTATTTCAACCTTGCCGGCCACGCGAGCGGCGTCTGCCTTTCACAGCGCGTCTCCATCGATGCGGAGACCTTCTTGCCGCTTCGCGCAGACAGCGTGTCTGCGGGCGAGTCCTTGTCGGTCGCAGATACGCCGTTCGATTTTCGAAGCCTCAAGGAGCTCGGTGCGGACATTGAATGCGGCAACGCGCAGCTTGATCGCGCCCGTGGCTACGACCACTGCTTCTGCGTTGCCGGCTATGCGCGTGGCGCCGCGCCCCGTCATGCCCTGCGCGCGGTGGACGATGCATCCGGCCGCACGCTCGATATCTTCATTACCGCGCCGGGGGCGCACTTGTATACGGGCAATTGGCTGGGGGATGAGGGCGCCAAGGACGCCGCGTCATATGGCCCGCATGATGGATTTGCCTTTGAGCCCGAGTACTATCCGGACGCCGTGCACCATGCGGAATGGCCGCAGCCTGTCTGCGCGCCGGATCGTCCGTATCGCGAGCGCATCGTCTACCGTTTCGGCGTCGACCCTGATGCCGCCGGCGCCTCAGATGTCGCCGGTCCCGCCGGCGTTGCGTAAACAGCCTTTCACCAACAGGCGCGCTGCGATAGAGACGGAGCGCGTTGACAACAGCTTTTTAAAGAGAGGATAGTCCATGCCAGCCACCAACAACCAGGCCGCCCTTGCTGCGGCGCGCGAGCTGTTTGAGAAGACGTTCGGCGAGGTCTCGTCCAACGCAAAGGTCTTGGCGGTCCACGCGCCCGGCCGCTCTGAAATCTCCGGCAACCATACCGACCATGAGGGGGGCACGTTATTGCCGGCGCGCTCGATGTCGCCGTGGACGGCGTGGCCGTTGCCAACGGCACCAACGTGGTGCGCATAATCGACGCCAACTTTCCGCTGGTAGAGGTCGACCTGAGCGACCTGTCCGTACGCGAGGACGAGCGCGAGACCACTGCCGCGCTGGTCCGCGGCATGGCGTTCGAGTTGGCCCAGACCGGGCGCACGCCGGCGGGCTTTGATTTCGCCTCTATCTGCTCCGTTCCCGCCGGCGGCGGTCTTTCCAGCTCGGCTGCGGTCGAGGCCGCGTACGGCCGCGCCATGGAGGCGCTGTGGGAGGGTCCCTCCATCGACCCCGTCGAGCTGGCCAAGATGAGCCAATTTGCAGAGAACCGCTACTTTGGCAAGCCCTGCGGCCTTATGGACCAGGCCGCCGTTTGCCTGGGCGGGCTCGCCTACATGGACTTCGAGGTTCCCAGCGAGCCCAAGACCGCTAAGCTCGATTTCGATTTCGATAAGGCGGGTTACGCGCTGTGCCTGGTCAAGGTGGGGTCCGACCACGCCGACCTCACGTTTGAGTATGCCGCGATTCCGGATGAGATGCAGGCGATTGCGGGAGAGTTCGGCTGCAAGCGCCTATGCGAGGTCGACCCCGCCGTCTTCGACGCCGCCGTTCCCCAGCTGCGCGAAAAGTACGGTGATCGTGCGGTCCTGCGCGCTATCCACTATTGGTATGAGAACGGCTTGGTCGATAAACGCTGGGAAGACCTGGTCGCCGGGGACATCGAATCCTTCCTCGTCCACACGCGCGCATCCGGTGCCAGCTCCGCCATGTTCTTGCAAAACGTGTCCGCAACCGTTGGCGACGTGCGCGAGCAGCACGCCATGTTGGCATTGGGCCTGGCCGAGCGCATCTTGGATGGTCGTGGGGCGGCCCGTATTCACGGCGGCGGCTTTGGCGGCTCGATCCAGTGCTTTGTCCCGCTTGATTTGGTGGACGAGTTCATCGCCCGCATGGACGCGTGGCTGGGCGAGGGGTCGTGCCGTAAGTATTCCATTACCGAGGAAGGCGCGTGCGCGACATGGATGTAATCAAGGCCGCCGCACAGGCTCTTATCTCTTATGCGATTCGCTGCGGGCTGATCGAGGAGGCCGATCGCCGCTGGGCGTACAACGAGCTGCTTGATGCATGCGGCATCGAGGCGGTCGCGCCCGACCATGCGTGGGAGATCGGCGTGGACGAGTTTGATCCCGACGCTTTTGACCTGGACGCGACGCTGGCGGTTTTGGCCGATGCCGCCATCGGCGCCGGTCGCTTTGAGGACTCATCCGGCGGCCGCGACCGCGCGGCTATGGCGGTTATGGGCCGCTTGATGCCGCGTCCCTCGCAGGTCGCCGCAGAGTTTGCGCGCCGCTCGCAGGCCGGCTCCGCCACCGCGACCGACTGGTTCTACCGTCTGTGCTGCGATGCGGGTTACGTCCGCCGCAGCGCTATCGCGCGCAATATCGCCTGGACCACGCCCACAAGGTGGGGCGACCTTGAGATCACCATCAACCTCTCCAAGCCGGAAAAGGATCCGCGCGATATCGCCGCAGCCCTTTCTTGTCCCGCGGATGTTGAGCCGTATCCCGCCTGCCAGCTGTGCATGAGCAACGAAGGGTATGCGGGTCGCGCCGCCGCGAGCGCGCTGGGCGCGCACCCGGCCCGCCAGAACCTGCGAATTGTTCCCATCGAGCTGGGGGGAGAGCGCTGGGGCCTGCAATATAGCCCGTATGCGTACTTTGAAGAGCACTGCATCGCCATGAGCGCGGAGCATCGGCCCATGCATGTTGATCGCGAGAACATGTCGCGCCTGCTCGACTTTGTCGACGCCTTGCCGCACTACTTTGTGGGTTCCAACGCGGACCTGCCTATTGTGGGCGGCTCCATTCTCACCCATGACCACTTCCAGGGCGGCCGCCATGTGTTTCCCATGATGCGCGCCAAGGTTGAGCGCGTTTTCGAGATCTCTGGTTTTAGCAATGTGCGCGCAGAGGCGCTGGTGTGGCCGCTGAGCGTGCTCAAGCTCTCGAGCTCCTCGCGCGATTCCGTGCTCGGCGCGGCGACCCGCGTGCTCGACGTGTGGCGCGACCATGATGACGTGGAGTGCGGTGTCATCTCGCATGACGCTGACGGCACTCGCCATAACACGGTCACGCCCGTGGTGGCCAAGGAGGGCGATGCCTACACGGTCTACCTGGCGTTGAGGTGCAACGTGACAACGGCTGGGCATCCGCTGGGCGCCTTTCACCCGCATGCGGACAAGCATCATATCAAGAAGGAGAACATTGGCCTCATCGAGGTCATGGGCCTTGCGATTTTGCCCCCGCGCCTAGTGGACGAGTTGTCTCGCACCCAAGAGCTCCTGCTTGCCGCTCAGTCGCGCGGCGCCGGGCCGGAAGAGCTGCGCGCTGACTTGGAAGCGGATGAGCTGTCTGCGTCCCATGCAGCTTGGGCAGTGGAGGTTGCGCAGAAGCACCCTGCCCTTGCTCAAAGCGACGCCGGGCACGTTTTGCGTGATGAGGTCGGCCTGGTCTTTGGCCGGGTGCTCGAGGACGCGGGCGTGTATAAATGGGACGACGCCGGCCGTGCCGGGCTGGAACGTTTCTTGAGTCGCCTGTAAGCCGCGCGTGATCCGATTGCTGCCGAACGCGTTGGCGAAGAACAACTGAATAGTTGAGGTTGACCCCGTTGCGCTAGCGAATATGCGCAACGGGGTTTGTGGTTAGCTAAGGGAAACTATTCTCGTCCAAAAAATGAAAACTAGTGTAGGATAGGGCGTTGAATGAATAGGGAACCGCGCCTGCCAAGGGCGCTTCCGAGCGCATTTGGCAGGCGCGCCCGCCGTCTTTAACGGTGCGGCCGGGCGAATGCGGTTGTGGGCGCGCTGGTGGATGGCGCGGTCGAGTAGGGGGCAGCTATGTATCAAAACTCTATCCAGCTCATGCAGAGCATGCGTGAGGCGGGTATTGAGCATCGAAGCGATACGCCGCTGGATGATGAAAACCTCATCGACACCATCCGCGTTGGATGGTCGGGCGCCAGCCTGCCTGCGACCGTGATCTTGTTTCGCGTGAACGATCGCGGCGCGCACCTGGAGGTCGAGGAGCTGGGGCGCGTGGCGCCGGGACTTCGCGCGCAGGCGCTCGAGCTGGTCAATGCGCTGAACGGGTCGTATCGCTGGATTACGTTTGTTGTGGAAGACGACGGGCGCATTGCCTGTTCGTCCGATGTGTTCATGGTTCCCGAGGTGGCGGGGCTGTTTGGCATCGCGGCGATGGGCCGCATGTTCGATACGCTCGATGAAGTCTACCCCAGGCTGCTTCGCGTGCTGGCGTAAGGGCACCTTACTTACTACGGGGTCCGCGGGCGCCCGGAGACCTGTTCTTGCTGTTTCTACTCGTTTTTGCTTGGAGGCGTTATGTTATCTGCGAATATTGGCCAGGCGTTGCTGTGGGCGGCGCTGGGCTGCGGGTTTACCTGGCTTATGACTACCGCGGGTGCGGCCATGGTCTTCTTCTTTAGAAGCGACCGCAAGCTTATGCATCATATCTTCTTGGGTTTTGCGGCGGGCGTCATGATCGCGGCGTCCGTGTGGTCGCTGCTCAATCCTGCTATCGAGCAGGCGGAAGAGCTGGGTCAGATAGGGTGGATCCCCGCTGCCGGCGGCTTTTTGCTGGGCGTGGCCTTTCTGCTCGCGCTCGATACGTTCTTGCCCCACCTGCATCCCGAGGAGGACCAGCCGGAGGGCATCCAGACCAGCTGGAAGCGAACCACGTTGCTGGTCTCCGCCGTCACGCTCCATAACATCCCCGAGGGCATGAGCGTTGGCCTGCTGTTTGCCATGGCGGCCCAGGCCTCCGGTGCCGCTGCGGACGCCTACCTTGGCATGGCATTTGCGCTCGCGCTGGGTATGGGCTTGCAGAACTTTCCCGAGGGCGCCGCGGTTTCGCTGCCCCTTGCGCGCGAGGGTATGAGCCGTACCAAGGCGTTTGCCATGGGCAGCCTTTCCGGCATCGTAGAGCCCATCTTTGGCATCGCGGTGGTTCTGGTCTCCGGCTGGATCACGCCGTTTATGCCCTGGATGCTGGCATTTGCCGCCGGAGCCATGATCTACGTGGTTGTCGAGGAGCTTATTCCGGAGGCGCACCTGGGAGAGCACTCCAACGTGGGCACGCTGGGCGTCATCGCGGGCTTTGTTCTCATGATGGTCCTGGACGTTGCCCTGGGCTAGGGGGCTTTGCGATCGCGGATTCGCATGTTTAGCTTACGGGTGGTAGCTATTGGCCGGTAGATTGAAACCGTGCCCGATCGGGATGGCAGTTGAACCGCTTCAAGCGGGGATTTTCAAGCCGTGTATAAAGCGATTTGGGCCGTTTGGCCGCGGAAAGAGAAGAAGAATGCAGAGGAGGTGCGGGCTGTCGCACCTCCTTTGCCGTAGAGGGGCCTTTTTAAGCCGAAATATGGAAACATCTGTATCAATAAAGTGGCCTAGCGCGTCCATAACGCGGTTGATAGAGGCGTTTCGCAAGGGGAGCGGGCACTGGGTTAGCCGGTTCTTACCCGCCTCGTGGTCCTCAGTGACCATTTCAAAACGGCACGGTTTTGCGGCGTTCAATTCTTATGCAAGGCTTTGGCAGACGCGCAGGATGCACGGTGGCCGTTATGCATTTTGGCAAACGCGGTGCCCTTGCGTCGCGTTATGCTCCACATCGCCCTCGTGCGCACGCCGTGCCCATGCCCGCGCCGCCGCGCTTTTCGTCAAGGATGCGTACGACCTGTCTAACCACGGGCCAATCTGCTAACGTTTCGAGATGCGTGAGCGCGCAGCAGGCGCTGATGTAAGACGCCCGCCGCAACGTATGACACGTACAAGGGGCCTTGGAAGAGGGAGAACGAATGATCAAGCTGTTTGCGAGCGACCTGGATGGAACCCTGCTCAACGCAACCCATATGGTCGACCCCGTCATCGTGTCCGCTCTGCGAACGGTTACTAAAAGCGGCGCGCATTTCGCCGTCGCCACCGGCCGCACCATGCGCAGCCCCAATGACTTTGGTTTTCACGGCGTTGACATAGAGGCGGTGTGTTCCAACGGGTCCATCATTTTGGATCGCGATGGCAACACCATCTACCATAGCGATGTGGACAAAGGGGTGCTCGAGGAAATGCTCCGCACATTCCCGCAGGTCTGCTTCGAGTGCGTGGGCCTGGATCGCACGTATGTCACCGGTAGCCCGCAAGACCAGCTCGCCGGATTTGTCGCCACGGGCGCTATCGAGAAGGTGAAGATGGCCGCCATGCGTATTCGCCGCCGCCAAATGCAGGCGGATTGCGTCCACAACCAAAGCGTCTCTGACGTGCTTTCCCACAGCATCTGCAAAATCAACGCCCGCGTGAGCGACCCCTCGCTCGATAGCGAGCTCAAGGATTTCCTTTCCGGCCACGCTGACAAGGTGGTAAACGCCCCCTTTAGCCCCGTCATGTTCGAGATCACCAACGTCGGCGTCGACAAGGGCGCGGCGCTTGCATGGCTGGCTTCCTATTTTGGTTATTCCGCGGACGAAGTGGCCGTCTACGGCGACGGTGGCAACGACATCGCCATGCTCCAACGCTTTACGCACGCTTACGCCACCAGCAACGGAAGCGATGCCGCCAAGCTCGCCGCGGGCAACGTCATCGGTAGCTGCGCGTTTCATGCCGTGCCGCGCCACATGGTCAAGACGGTCCGCGAACAGGGGAGCGTTGCTTCTTCCAATGCGGACGCAGGCAAGGGCTCCGGCTACGTTCGAATCGAATAATTCCCGTCTGCAGCCCTTCTGTAGACAAATGATTGATGGTTGTCAGGTTTCTGTAAGTGCTCCTCCACATTCGTTCAATTATGCACACCGTGTGCAATAATGCTCGGAGAGAGTAATATCGGGCCGCGTTACAACCACGGCCCCCTCAAGCCAAGGAGGGCCAGTGTCGAAAGAGGCCGTGGCCGAACAAAAATGCGACCGTCGCAGTCTCCGCTCCCAGCGCCTGCTGCGCCAAGCGCTCGCGCGGGAGATCGGGGCGACGGGCGACCTTTCTAGCGTCACCGTCGCCGGTCTCACGGATTGCGCGGGCCTCACGCGCCGCACGTTTTACAGCCATTACAAAGACATCCCAGACTTCATCGAGCAGGTAGAAGCTTCCATTTTGGACGAGGTGGGGCGCCATGTGCTCGCCATCTCCGCCTCCACGCTGGATGATCTGTATCGCAACATACATGAGCTGGAGCCGGCGTCGGGCTCGGTGGAGCTGCTGTCCTATCTCAAGAAAGATGGAGAGCTCATCGGCGCTCTACTGGGCCCCGGCGGCGACCCGGCGTTTATCGAGAAGCTGCTCGAACTGGTGCGCGCTTGCGTGAGGCATCGAATGGAGACGGGCATCTTCCCAGATGCGCTGGGCACGTTCTTCGATTATTACCTCGATTCCGTTATCACGTCCGAGCTGGGCGTTATCAAGCGCTGGTTCCAAACGGGTCTCAAGGAGGCCCCGGAGACCATGGCGCGCATCATGACCGTGATCGCATTCGTCCGTCCCGGCGACCTGTACGGCAAACCCATCGACATCAACGTGCCGGAGTACGGCATGAAGCTGCTGGGAAAAAGCGCCGCGCGGGACTTACGCAGCGTGCTGGAGGTTCTCGCTGCGTCAAACGTCGGTCTGCAGGCATCGTCGCTTTCATCATCAGGCGTCGAGCCGCGATCGAAAGCGGACGCCAAAGACACCATCTAGGGGGAGAGCTATGAGTAACCAAGAAGTAGAGAATACCGTGGTCGAGTCCGTAGCTATGGACCAGGCCGTGCGGGATGCGGCCGACGCGATGGCGGGTGCGCTTCAGTCCGCGCCCGCGTGCCCGCAGGCCCCGGTCGTTCCGGAGGGCGCCATCTACAATCCGCAAAACGCCACAGGCGATCTGCACCTGGGCATCGACGTGGGGTCAACCACGGTCAAGCTCGCCGTGCTCAACGACGCCAACCAGATCGTCTACGCCAAGTACCAGCGTCACCACACCGACGTGCGCGCCTGCGCTCGCGACCTGTTTGCGGGCGCTGCCGGCGTGCTGGGCGATGCCCGCATGACCTGCGCCATCACCGGTTCGGGCGGGCTTCTGCTCTCGCAGTGGCTGGACCTGGAGTTTGTCCAGGAGGTCATCGCCTCCAAGCGCGCCGTGGAGACCCTCATCCCGCAGACCGACGTCGCCATCGAACTGGGCGGCGAGGACGCCAAGATCATCTACTTCGATTCGGGCATCGAGCAGCGCATGAACGGCACCTGCGCGGGCGGCACCGGCGCCTTCATCGACCAGATGGCCACCCTGCTGCACACGGACGCCGCGGGCCTCAACAAGCTCGCCGCCGGCGCGACCACTATCTACCCCATCGCCAGCCGCTGCGGCGTGTTCGCTAAGACGGACGTGCAGCCCCTGCTCAACGAGGGCGCCCGTCCGGAGGACGTCGCCGCGTCCATCTTCCAGGCCGTGGTGACCCAGACCATCTCCGGCCTGGCGTGCGGCCGTCCCATCCGCGGCTACGTCGCCTTCTTGGGCGGACCGCTGCAGTACCTCTCCGAGCTGCGCCGCCGCTTCTACATCACACTTGATTTGGACGAGGAGCACCGCATCGTCCCCGACAACGCCCACCTCTTTGTGGCGTCCGGCGCCGCCATGGCGCACGAGTCCACCAAGCTGTCCACGTTTGGCGAGCTCATCACCGCTATCGACGCGCTGGGCGACACCCAGGGCGCGGAGGTCGAGCGCCTCTCCCCGTTGTTTGCGAGCGAGGACGAGTACGCCGAGTTCAAGGAGCGCCACAACAAGGAGGTCGTTCCCAAGGGCGATCCCGCCAGCTATGCCGGCGAGCGCGTCTTCATCGGCATCGACGCCGGCTCCACCACCATGAAGGCCGCGATGGTGGGCGAGGACGGTCAGCTGCTGCATACCTGGTACGGCAACAACAACGGCGACATCCTGGGTACCGCCAAGGTGATCATGGCCGATTTCTACCAGCACATCCCCGCCGGCGCGCGCATTGGCCACGTCACCACCACCGGCTACGGCGAGGCGCTGCTCATCGAGGCCCTCAAGGCCGACTCCGGCGAGATCGAGACCGTCGCACACCTGCGCGGCAGCCGCGCGTTTCTGCCGGGCGTGGAGTTCATCCTGGACATCGGCGGCCAGGACATGAAGTGCCTGCGCGTGCGCGACGGCGTCATCGAGCACATCATGCTCAATGAGGCCTGCTCCAGCGGTTGCGGCAGCTTCATCGAGAGCTTCGCGGTCTCCATGAACATGGACGTGCGCGCGTTCGCCCAGGCGGCCATCGAGGCCAAGGCGCCGGTCGACCTTGGCAGCCGTTGCACGGTCTTTATGAACAGCCGCGTCAAGCAGGCTCAAAAAGAGGGCGCCACCGTGGGCGACATCGCCGCGGGCCTGTCCTACTCCGTTATCAAGAACGCGCTGTTCAAGGTCATCAAGCTGCGCGACCCCAAAGAGATCGGCACACAGGTCATCGTCCAGGGCGGCACGTTTATGTCGGACGCCACGTTGCGCGCGTTTGAGCAGCTCACCGGTGTCAACGCGGTGCGCCCGGATATTGCCGGCTGCATGGGCGCCTACGGAGCCGCCCTGCTGGCCCGCGACCGCGCTGGGGCGGACGGCATCTCAAACATCCTGTCTGCGGACCAGGTTGCGTCGCTCACGGTGACCCAGCGCCACGCGCGTTGCGGCCGCTGCTCCAACAACTGCCAGCTCACCATCAACGACTTTGGCGGCGGCCGTCGCTTCATCACGGGCAACCGCTGCGAAAAGGGCGCGGGCCATCGCTCCAACAAGACCGAGGCCCCCAACGTCTTCGCCCAGAAAAACGCCCTGCTGTTCGACCGCGAGTCGCTTGACCCTGATGCCGCGCCGCGCGGCACCGTGGGCATTCCCCGCGCGCTCAACATGTACGAGAACTACCCGTTCTGGCATACGTTCTTCACCAAGCTGGGTTTCTCCGTGGTGCTTTCGGACAACTCGACCAAGCAGACCTACGAGGCCGGCATCGAGTCCATGCCCAGCGAGTCCGTATGCTATCCGGCTAAGCTCAGCCATGGCCACATCATGAACCTTATCGACAAGGACCCGGACTTTATCTGGATGCCCTGCGTGCGCTGGGAGCGCAAGGAGGATCCCACCGCGGGCAACTGCTATAACTGCCCCATCGTTATGAGCTACCCCACGGCGCTGGGCCTGAACATCGATGAGATCTCCGAGAAGCACGTCGAGTTCATGTACCCCTTTGTGCCCTACCATGACAAGATCGAGCTCAAGCGCCGCCTCTACGAGCTGATCGCCGTGGAGCGCGTGGCAGACGCCCAGGCGGGCCGCGGCCGCGTGCGCGGCCCCAAGATCACCCGCACGGAGATCGACGCCGCCGTCAACGCCGCCTATGAGGAGGATGCCCGCTTCCACCAGCAGATCCAGACCATGGGCGAGGAGGCCGTGAAGTGGATCGAGGACAACGGCGGACACGGCATCGTGCTCGCCGGCCGTCCCTACCATAACGACCCAGAGATCAACCACGCCCTGCCCGAGCTGATCACCTCCTTTGGCTTCGCGGTCCTTACCGAGGACTCCGTGGCGCACCTGGTGAAGCCCGAGCGCCCCATCCGCGTGGTCGACCAGTGGATGTTCCATAGCCGCCTGTACGCCGCCGCGCGCTTTGTCACCATGCGCAACGACCTCGACCTGGTGCAGATGAACTCCTTTGGCTGCGGCCTGGACGCCCTCACCACCGACCAGGTGCAGGAGATCCTGGAGGCGTCCGGTAAGATCTACACCGTGCTCAAGATCGACGAGGTCTCAAACCTTGGCGCCGCGCGCATCCGCATCCGCTCGCTCATGGCCGCGCTCAAGGACCAGGCGGCGGAGCGTGCCGCGGAGGCTGCCGCCGCGGGCGAGGAGTTCCAGGTTGGCGCCGCCAGCCCGGTTGAACCTTCCGCTGACCAGCCGGTGTTCGCCACGCATAAGTACGCCCTGGAGGCCCAGCGCGCGTCCAAGTCCGCGGCGTTTCCCAAGGTGAGCTTCACCCAGGAGATGAAGGATGCCGGCTACACCATCCTGTGCCCGCAGATGGCGCCCATCCACTTCGACCTCATCAAAGAGGTGTTCCGCGCGTCCGGTTACAACCTGGAGCTTCTGCCCTCCACCGACCGCGGCGCCGTGGAGGCGGGCCTGCGCTACGTCAACAACGACATCTGCTACCCGTCCATCCTGGTCACGGGCCAGATCATGGAGGCCATCGAGAGCGGCCGCTACGACCTTTCCAAGACCGCCGTGGTCATCACCCAGACCGGCGGCGGCTGCCGCGCCACCAACTACATCGCGCTCATCCGCAAGGCTCTGCGCGACTCCGGACATGCGGACATCCCGGTCATCTCGCTTTCCGCGGTCAAGCTGGACGAGGACAACCCCGGTTTCAAGTTGACGCCCACCATGCTTAAAGCCGCCGTCTACAGCGTGCTGTTTGGCGATGTCATGATGCAGATGCTCTACCGCTGCCGTCCGTATGAGGCCACGCCGGGCGCTGCCAACCAGCTGTTCGAGCAGTTCATGGACCGCGCGCGCAAGCTGGCGCCCGCCTTCAACCGCCGCAACTTCACCAAGCTGTCGCGTGAGGCGATCCGTGCGTTCGACACCATGCCGCTGGTGGGCGAGGGCACCAAGCCGCGCGTGGGCGTAGTGGGCGAGATCCTGGTCAAGTTCCACCCCACTGCAAACAACCACGTTGTCGACGTCATCGAGGCCGAGGGCTGCGAGGCTGTGGTCCCGGGTCTTCTGGACTTCTTCCTCTACTCCATGAGCAACGCCACCGTGCAGAAAAACGAGCTTGGCAGCTCCGCGGTAACGCGCGCCGGCATGGACGCCGCCATTGGCATGGTCGATTGGATGAGCAAGCCGGTTGAGGAGATGCTCGAGCAAAGCGAGCGCTTCGAGCGCCCCGAGCCCATCTCCGTTATGGCGCAAAAGGCCACGCAGGTGCTGTCGCTGTGCAACAACATGGGCGAGGGCTGGCTGCTCACGGCAGAGATGCTTGACCTCATCGACCACGGCGCGCCCAACATCATCTGCACCCAGCCGTTCGCCTGCCTGCCCAACCACGTGGTGGGCAAGGCGGTCATCAAGGAGCTGCGCCGCCAGCACCCGGAGAGCAACATCGTGGCGGTGGACTACGACCCCGGCGCCTCGGAGGTCAACCAGCTCAACCGTATCAAGCTCATGATCTCCGTGGCCAAGGAGAACCTGCGCGCGGGCAAAGGCTTTGTGATGGAGCCCGTCCACCCGCTTGAGATGGACGCGGTCGATAGCAAGTTCCGTCCGCACCACTTCACCACGCCGGCAGAGGTCGCCGCGCACGAGGCGGAGGTCGAGGCGACCGCCCGACGCCTGGGCCGCGGATTGAAGCGCCGTAAGAAGTAGTTTGCGTTTTGGACGAGGTCGGGCGGCTGCGATGTAGCCTTCGCGCACCGTCCTCGTCCATACGCTGCCGAGATCGGCTGCCGGCCAACTTTCCATTTGGGGAACGCTTTTGGCGCTTGTTCCGCTCCCGTTGCTGGCATTTGCGCACACGCGCTCGATCAAGAATGCGGTGGTATGGGCGCTTGCGATTGCGATTCTCATTGAGCCGCTGCAGTTGGTCATCGATCTTGCCACCGGCTTCCCCAGCTTTATCGTCGATGTGGACGACATGATGCTTCAGGTGCTGGGAAGCGCCGCGGGCATTGTCCTCACGGCGCTCATGGTTCGCGTTGCCTCGGGCAGCAAGGGCAACGGGCTGGCGCCAGATAGGGGTTAGCGAGGGTGCAAGGTAAAGAGCTTGCTTGGAAGTCTGCCTGCTCTGTTTTCCATTAAGCCTCTCGACGTCGGTGTAAATGTGTCCGGCGCCGAGAGGCTTTTGTCGTTAGCGGTTCGCCTGCAGGAAGATGCTGATCCTTGGCGAGCTGTACTCGTCAAACTCATCGCGCGAATCAGTTGAGAACGTTGCCCATGCGCGCAGGTCCCCGGTGTTGTCCAAGTCGACATCAAGCGGGGTGTAGTAGTCGCCTGCAAGGAAGGATTCGCGAAACTCTGCGGGTAGCTGGGGTTTGTTGAACAGACCTGCGGCGACTTGGGGCGCATCGACGTCGGCGATAAGCTCATGGAGGCGGTCGATATTCTCGTCCGCAAACGCCAAATTTTCCTGTGCGGTCTTTTCGATATCGACACTTGCGGTGTAGACTACGCCGTCCACCGCGCCCTGAGAATCCGTTTCGATGGATATATGGGCGACGATGTCTCCATCTTGGTCGGTGACGTTGCCGCTGACCTGGTAGCCGCTGTCCTGTCGGCGCTCAAGGGGGTCGTCGGCCATGACGTAGGAGACGCCGGACTTCAGAGCGTCTTGGAATGCGGAAAGGGTCTGGGCTGCGCTGCTTTGCGCGGAGGACGCCTGTGCCGCCGAGTCGATGAAGCGCGGGGTAAACGCGAGGACGAGCAGCAAGATGGGCGCGAGAAAGACGGCTGCTGCGGCGCGGCCCTGCCTTGGCAGCGCGATGCCTTGTTCGCGTGCGATAATGGCGGCCGAACTGCCGAGAAGGTCCATGAGCGCGAAGACGTTGAGCCCGCTTACGGAATCCGGGCCCGTTGGTCCGCCGTGCGTTTCGCGCTCGATCGCTCTCCAGCGCTCGCTGCGCAGCGTGGCTTTAGCCGAGAGGCCGCAGGCGATGGTGAGGATTCCCTCGGCAATCATGATGGAGGATATGGCTATGAGCTGCAGGTTGCCAAGTCCGTTCGAGCCCAGGGCGATGTTGTCGATCATTACGAGCAAAATGGCCGCCGCGCCCGTGGGGAAGAGCGATAGCAGGGAGTATCGCGCGATCTTGGGAACGAGATAGCACTTCTTAACGAGCTTTGCTTTGTTATCGCTCAGCATGGAGCCTCCCGGAACGTGGATGCGCGGGCGCGCGATGCGAATCTGCCTCATCCACAGTATGACGGGGGCGCAAGGCGGTGGGGGCGCGGTTTTGGCTTTCGGCGCGATTCTGGTGGCGACCGCCTAGTTTACACGCGCGCCAAACGGCAGCAGCGACAGCTTTGCCATCTTGAACGACTGCAGGCCAAAGGGGATACCGATGATGGTGATGCAGTTGACCGCTCCGGCGACTAGGTAGGCGAACGCCATGGGGATGCCCGCGACGACAACCCAGATGATGTTCGCGATCAGCGACGGCGCCCCGCCGCCGTACTCGATGGTCTTGCCAAAGGGCGCCAGCGTGAGCGATGCCATCTTGAACGCCTGGCGGCCCAGCGGAATGCCCACGATGGTGAGGCAGAACAGGCAGCCCACAAAGAACCAGTAGATGGCGGTGAAGATGCCGCCGAATAGAATCCAGATGATGTTGCCTAGCAGGCTCATGGTGTCTCCCATCGCGCGCATTTGGGCGCCGTTTTTGGACGTGGTCTTGAATGCAGTTTTGGACGATGCCCTCGGTTGGTTTCAATGCTATCTGGTTGGCGGCGTTTTCCCACTTAAGGTTTGCTGAATTCGGGATCCGGCGCACCAGTCCAGCTGCGGCGGACCAGGTGTGACGGCATGGCCGCCTCCGGTATGGCTGCTTGCGGCATGGCCGTTTGCCGCTTCCCGCCCTACCCGCGTTGACAATTAGGAAAAATAGGAAAAAATAGGAAAAAAAGGAAAGGGGAACAAGATGATTCGAGACACGATGTTTGCCCCGTCGTTCGGTAACAGACCTGCGTATCTTGTGGGGCGCGATGCCCTTGTCGAGCGCTTCGTTGAAGGGCTATCCGCGGAGCCGGGCAGCCGTGATCGCGCTGTGGTAATGCTTGGCCAAAGGGGTTACGGCAAGACGGTGCTGCTATGGGAGCTTGCAGACCGCGCGGCCGCCATGGGGTATGTGGTGGCGCACCCAACCATCGCGTCATCGGGGATGCTCGACCGAATTGTTGAGAAAGTGCAGCAAGACGGTCGCAGGTACCTGGGAAGCAAGAGCGTTCGGCTTGCGAACGCGTCAATTGGCGCGTTTGGGTTCTCCGCTGGATTAGAGTTCACACGAGAGGTTCAAGAAGGCAAGTCTTCTCAGTTCAAGCTCACCCAGCTGGCTAGAAAGCTCACGGCAGAAGGCCATGGCATGCTGATTTTGATCGATGAGCTGCAGGCGAACTCAGAGGAAATACGTCAGTTGGTTTCTCTCTATCAAGAGCTGGTGGGGGAGCGTCTCAATGTTGCGCTTGTTATGGCCGGCCTTCCCGGTGCCGTTTCCGCCACGCTGAACGACAAGGTCCTAACGTTTCTTAACCGAGCGCGTAAGGTGAGCCTGCCGCCGCTTTCCCTGGGCGATGTCGACGCGTATTACGCGCGGGCGTTTGAGGAACTGGGCGTCTGCATTTTGGACGGCGAGCGAAAGCGCATAGTAAAGGAGAGCATGGGGTCTCCGTACCTCATGCAGCTCTTGGGTCACAATGTGGTGGTGCGCGCAACAGACCAGGGTCAGTTAAACGGCCCTATGATTGATGCGGCGGTCGAGGCGGCGCGAGCGGATTTTGAGAATGATGTTTGCGGCACGCTGTTGGCCGCGCTATCGGTTCGAGATGCTCAGTTCCTCAGCGCGATGGCCCGTGACGAAGGCGATAGCAGCATCTCTGCCATTGCCGAGCGCATGAACGTGACGCAGGACTATGCGCAAAAGTACCGCAAGCGTTTGATTGACGCCGGGGCGATCGAGCCCGCTGGCTGGGGCCTCATTAGGTTTGCCGTGCCGTATCTGGCGGACTACCTGCGCAGGGAGACTGGAGTGTGGTAGCGCCTTTCTGACGGGGCGGGTGGATGAGCATATGTTGGATCATTCGCCCGTTCGGCTCCTGCTCGGCTTGCTGCCAGGCTCAGCCAGGTGTCAGGCTCCTCGTCCGTATCCACAACATCTTCGCTTACAAGCGTCCGCGAAATCTGATAGGGTATTCCCCACGGCTGCAATATTCAATGTATCAGTTGGCGTCACCGCGCGAATCGGTGGCGCCTTTTTTGTTGCCGTGATGGTCGATTTGCCGCGGCTGCGCGGCGCTAAACGAAAGGACAAGGGATGCCCACCAACAAACGAGAAAGCTTGATCTTCACCTTTATCATGTGCTTTGCCATGGTGCTTTGGATGTCCATCTACAACGTGGCGCTGCATCAGGGGGCGCTTACCATGGGCGCCGTTGCGCAGGCGTGGCTTGGATTCCCCGTGGCCTACGTGTTCGCCATGTGCGCCGACTGGTTTGTCGCCGCACCGCTTGCCAAGGGTTTTGCGTTTCGTTTTTTGGTGACGCCCGGCAAGAGCTCGTCGCTGGCCATGACGCTGGCCGTGAGCAGCTGCATGGTTGTGCCCATGGTGATCATCATGTCGCTGTTCGGCGCCGTTGAGGTCGCTTCTCAAGCTGGTGAGTTTGCCGCGATCCCCTTTATGTGGATTTCCAACATCCCCACCAACTTCATCATGGCGCTGCCGTGGAACCTGCTGGTGGCGGGGCCCGTTTCTCGCTTTGTATTCCGCCGGGCGTTCCCCGTTGGCACCGTTCTTGCCTAGCGTGGGTGGACGGTATGCGTAGCGCGGCATGAGGCCCTGTGGACTCTAAGTGAGGCGGGGACTGGAGAAGGCCATCGTCAAAAGACGGTGGCTCTCTCCTTGAGATAATGCTTGCGCTTTGTTGTGACTGTGCAGCGACGGTGCTGTCATGCGGTCACTGCGGTTCATTCGTTGACATACCGGTACACCGTGGCGATCGATATGTATATAACTCTTCTGCGACCTGCTGCTTTCTATTATTCTATCCACGAAAAAATGAAGAAGAAAAACAGCCCCGCTTCGGCGTGGTCAATTAATGCCACGAGGCGGGTAAGCGCGGCGTTGGGCGGGGACTTTTTTGAACGTCTAGCCCCTTCGATTAGCCGGCGGGTGCATTCAAAATGACCTTGAGGATGATCCAAGGCGGGACCAACCTATTTTAGGTGTGTACAAAGATGCAAATATAGTAGTTTAAGTGTCTTCTGCTTATCGCGATAGGCCGCACCGAAGGGTTCGCCTGTCATGAACAAACCCTGTATAAAAAGTCGATCCCCGCCTCGTGGGGTTCATTGACCATTGGCAGCGGGGACGGTTTGTTTCGAGATGCCAAGCACGGAGAATCGACGCGGCGTCAGCTCCCTGTCACGCCCGTTGCAGGTCAAATTCGCGTTACAGATTCGGCTCGCCCTCTCGCATCACGGCATACTGGTCAAAAACAATCAGGGCGGGCGCTGCCGTTGCGCCTTGCAGGGGGATTGTCTCTGACGTCTGCGCAAAAGGGTGTGCACAAAAGACGCAGAGGCAACGTCCATGGCAAAAGAGGGAGCAATGTCTTTTGAGGCCGCAAAGGCGCATTTGGAACAATACGGCCTGGCAGATCGCGTGATTGTATTTGATCAGTCTTCTGCCACCGTGGCGATGGCGGCCCAGGCGGCCGGGACCAGCGAGGCAGAGATTGCCAAAACGCTCTCGTTTTTGGTGGACGATGCAGCGGTCCTCATCGTCGCGGCGGGCGACGCGAAGGTGGACAGCTCCAAGTTCAAGGCGAAGTTCCACATCAAGGCGAAGATGGTCCTGACAGATCGCGTGGAAGAGTTGGTAGGTCACGCTCCCGGCGGTGTGTGCCCCTTTGCCGTGCGCATTGGCGTGACGGTGTATTTGGACGAGTCTCTCCGTCGTTTCGAATACGTCTACCCCGCATGCGGAAGCTCCAACAGCGCCGTGCGCCTTACGCCCGCGGAACTAGAGCGCGCATCCGGCTGTGTTGAGTGGGTCGACGTGTGCAAGCTGCCAGAAATGGCGCAGTAACTGCTTCCATGTTCAAGAAGATCGGTTGATTTCTCTTCGGGAACAATGCCGAGCGCTATGCTCCTTTGACCTCATAGGGGCGGCTGCTGAAAATGCCCTCCAGTTGGACTTGGTGCTCTGCTAAAAATGAGGTCCAGTTCACACGGGATGCTGAAAATGGCCTCCAGTTGGACTTGGCATTGGCGGGCGCCTGGTACGCGTGGTTTCTATCCTGCGCTTTTGCGACGGTTCCTCGCTGGCCGCTGGATCAAAGTCCAACTGGAGCTCGTTTTCAGCGACGCCAAGTTCAACTGGACCCAAAAAGTAGATGGTGGGTGTAAACGGAGGCTGTTTTCAGCAGAGGCCCCAAGTCCAACCGAAGCCCAAAAACAGCAAGCGTGCCAATCCGCGTCGCCGCGGCGACCGCATTATGAGCGCGGCAGACCTTGGAAAGGTTATTCGTGCCAGGCGCAAAGAGCTTGGCTACACGTAGGTTGAGGTCGCGGAAATGATGGAATGCAGTCCTCGCTTGGTTGGAGAAATCGCGCGCGGTCGTGGAAGCGTTGGGTTTGACCGCATAGCTTCATATGCCATGAACTTGGGGATCGATTTGGCGGCTTTAAAGAGGTGAGGCTATAGATCGCACTTTGAATGGGTAGAGACGCGCCACACTTCACCCGCCCAAAGTAGTGCGGGGCGTTAAGAAGTTTGCGCCAGCAGCGAAGGTCATCGCTCAGAAACTCCCGGATGTTGCGCCGGTCGTTGCTTAAATAGCCGAGAAGGCTTAGGAGAAAATGTTTACTGCAGCGGCTGCGGCGTGGAAAGAGTTGGGGGCGCTGTTAAGGGTGCTGACGACCAGATTGGCGAGAAAGGGCGTGCTGCTGAGAGTAAGATGCGTGATGTCATCGAGGGGCGCGAGCGCGAGAAGATGCTGAAGAGAGCTCGAAAGACATTGTTGGACAGGGGCCGGCAACACAGCGACCGTCGAGCAGTTCCAACAGAACTGGGATTTGCAGGCTTCATCCGCAGATATAGTTGGGGATGGCTGTATGGTGTTCTGCGGCTGTTTTGCCATTGTGACATATGCATTCACAATCAAGATGGACGACTTCAGCAGCTACAAAGAAATCTTTATCGGCAAGTCCATGAACATGTGGGCAAGGCGATTCATGGCGACCTGACTGGTTTGGGCAATGTTGATGTGTATGCAGGTGTAAAGTACAACCAATATGTCTACATCTTGTTGTATTCGCGCCCCGTGGAGAAGGTCGACGGACTCGCGGGGTCATTGATCGCTGCGCTGGATGCGGGTTTTTTGTACAACAAATCGCAGGTGTAACAGATGCGACATTGATTGTTCGCAGCAAATGGGGTAAACCGAGTCCTGCTAATATTGTGCGGTTCGGATCGTTTAAATTGAGTAGCACGAGAGGAGGGCACGAGAATGAGCGACAGATTTCCAAACGTGGATTGGTGGTGCGATCGTTGCGGCGCACTTTTGAACGTACAAGATGGTTTTGATGATAGTCACTATGTGTGGAAGTGTGCAGAATGCGGTCACAAGAACAGCATTTCAAGCGACAACATCTATGACTCTCATGAAGACTATTGGCAATCAGCCAAGTAGGTTAGAGTCCAGCGCATGACGAGATGGGACATGCATGAGCGAAGAATGTCCGAGCTGCGGAATGGCTCTTGAGGGGTCCGATTACACTATGTCTTGGGAAGCCGGCGACAATGATCTGGGGTATTGGACCTGCAGACATTGCGGCGAGGAGGTATCGGATTACAGCACTGAAGACGATTAAGTAGAAAGGCTCCGAAAGGGGCCTTTCTATCTACGAAGTATATTTGATAGAATCATGACAGTGGAGGTGTATTTTACGGGAGAGTAGGGGATGTCTACGTTTAGAAGCCTCCCCCATTCGGAAATTCGCGTTCCATCAAGTTAAGAGCGCAATCAGAGCATAGAATCTTACGGTAGTAGGACTGGATGGTGGGTAGGTCCGCATTGCTATAGGGGCGGGCGACATCCATGAAGTAGATGTTGTCGGAGTAGAAATCAAACTGCTTGCCACAGTCATCGCAGAATTCTAGATAATGACCCTCAAGCCCCTCATCTATTACTTCGTGTGCGCATTCAAAACAGTGCGGCCCTTTGAAGTAATCGTAGTTCTTATCTCCATGTTCAAGCAGGAATTGTTCGCGATCAAACTCAGGGTCAAAGGGCTTGCCACACATGATGCAGGTCGTCATTCTTGCCTCCTTGGGAAAGTGGTTGATACTCAGAGTATTCCCAGCTCATTGAAAGCGAAACGTATGCGGAGTGATTAGTAAAAAGCGTCGAAGACTTGCTGTTGGCGGGATAAAGAACGTGCGTTTCGCCTTGCCCGTCAGGTTATGTGCGCCGACTATTGTGACGTGGCAGGTCAGTCAGGCGCTCGTCTTGAGAAATCTTCCAGCTTCGCGGTGCATAGCCCTTCACCCATTGGCATCCCCTTTCTGCTCTAAATTATGCTGTTTAGGCGCTGAGCAGCAGCGCCTTGGTCCGCAAAGCGGCGAGTGAATAGGCGGTGCCGCAGCGTGCGTGAGGCGTACGTGTCTTCGGTTTGAAGTCGGGGCATTGGCGATTGATTCAGTTGCTCATGGTTGCTTTTTTGCGATGGGATTCCGTGACGGGCGGATTGTTGCGTCGTAAGAGGACAGCAACTTTCAGGGAGGTTCAGTGGCCGGCGGTATACCTGCAACGCCGTTTCGCTTGTCGTATCTTCCTGGATTAAGCTATGCTGTATAGGTCGATGCGATGACATCGCCTGCCGATCGTCTACTCACGTCCCCAGAGGTCGGCGTCGCTTTTCGGCATCTCATCATCTTCGAACACGCCCAGATACGAGTAGTCGTGATAGCGCTGACCGCCGAATTCGTAGCCGGTGTAGTCGTATCCTCGCTGAGTGACGCCTTGATAGGGCTTAAACTCCGCTTCTGCTTCTTCTTTGGTGTAATCATCCGCGTCAAACCAGACACCTTCTTTTTCTTTACCCCAGCCAAGTTTTGTCGCTTTGAATACATGACGCATGGCAATCGCCTTTCAAGCATCGAAGTAGCTGATTTTATTATTATACCCACTCGCACCGTTACCCTTCCGAGCCCTCAGGTTCTTACTCTTGCATTTCCTTCACAGCCAGCTATTAATATGTTTGATCCTGTCCTGTTCGTGCGCGCCCCTAATTCGTCTGGCGCCTCAATCTGGTTTGCTTTTCACCTAATCTGCTCACTAAAGGTGCACCTCTGCTCCAGGTATTTAGTGCCAGGATGTTGTGTCCATCGCGCCGTGGTAGCGACGCGTTCTTGTTCATGGCCCCTCGACATCTGACTGTGTTGATTTTTCTGGTGGATGTGTCTGACGGGGTGGTTTAATTGTCGTTAGTATTTACGTGCATCATCGCGCGCGCAGTATGAGAGAACGAGATGGCAGATTCGAAAGGGGTTGGGCGATGAGCATCATTCGTATTGCGAAAGCCAGCTCACCAACCACTTTGCTATCGACTGTTCCAACGAGGTCATCTGCGTTGCCGAACATGCGGTCAATCTTCTGTCGGTCGGTTCGGCTGTGCTTGGATCTCTTGGAAGGCAATAAGCTATGCGCCGCTTGCTTGCGAGGTCGCCAAGAAAGACGACTTCGGCGCCTTCTGCGACGCCTACGTAGGCGTTGCCGAGAACATGTGCTCAGTCATCCGTGCGGACGTGTCAGCTTGGACAGCGCTGACTCTTACGACGACGTGAAGCGCAGGCAGTGCGTCTACGTCCCGTTCCCTTCCTGTTCAGCGAATACGCTCACAAAGTTTGAGCGTTCGCCCGTTGTTGCCCTCGATGCTGAAGCGTTGTACAACAGAGAGGGACAGGAGACGGTACTATATCTTGACGGCATATAATTCCTGTTGGCTTGAGATGAGGGTTGGCCTCCCTTACCTTCGGATTGTCGAGATTCGAGAAAGAGGAGACCCGAGATGAATCTTACCGCGCCAGCCGCCGTGCCGGCGTTCGGAACCGCCTTCCTGGACAAGCTGAGGGCGGGTCCCGGTGGCTTTGGGGCGTTCGAGTCTGAGGCGAGGTCGGCTGCGCTGGCCTGCTGCGCCGATGCAATGTCCCGCGACCGCGAGCACGCGGCGTTCCGCCCGGTGGGCCTCATATAATCTCGATTTGTAATGCATGGCTAGTCAGAACCCAAAAGAGACGGGCTTTGTGTCCGGGGCGGCTTCACCGTTATAAAGGGCTCCCGCGTTTCCGATGTTGTTGCTGCTTCGCTGGGCAATTACGACAAGCTTCGCTCGCGCTTAGAGAACGACGGCGTGATTCGCGACCAAGAGTTCGCGCGCGATTATGAATTCTCGTCTCCAACTGCTGCCGCTGCGGTTGCCTGCGGGTACTTGGTTAGCGGAAACGTGAAATGGAGGACCGCGGACGGCGTTCTCCTCAAGGATTTGTAACTGTATTGGACGATGAATGCCGCGCGATGCGACCCGCGCGGTATTCGACAGCGGCGCTTTTGTTGATGGTTGCAAGTCGGCAAGGTGTTGGGTTACGGAGACAGGCTCTCCAAACGATGTGCTCTAGATTGTTTCTGCGAGCGACCTGGATCCGTGGTTGCCAGGGTGAGTGGTAGGCAAAATTGGTAATGCCAACCAGTCGGAATGGCTCCACCGATCAGCTGCCGCCGACTATTCGAATTATAAGAACTGCTGCATTTCATCTAATGGAGAAGGGTTCCAATTGGCAAAGAAAAAGCGTGCTAATCGAAATAGCGCAGAAATAACGTGCTAGTTCGAGAGTGTTGAGAGTGTATAGAGCTGAGAATCTTCCGGAATGGTCGCGTATCAAAGCCTGACTCAAATGGCGAATGCTCAAGGGGCGTGTCCCGTCCTTTGTATTGAATTCTCGATAGCGTTCCTGCCAGATTGTTGTTTGATATGAGTCTTATTAATAGGACTTCAAACCCATTCGCATTCATCCTAAACGCGATTCCATCAATGGAAGAATGCAGATGGCTTCATTGTTCCCCCTTTGAGATGCCTCCAGACCTGGGCAGAGTGGACGATGACTGGGCGCGGCTGGTTATTGGGCTCCAGGGCGGATTCGCCCATCGACTTGGCCGCGGTGCAATGCCCCGACATCGATCGCGCCTTCACGCTGCGCAATACGCGAATCGGCAACCGGGGACGGAGCGTGATGATGGACAAGCAGCAGGCCTACGACTGCATCAACGCGCGCGGCGCCTCTTACGAGGCGACCGAGCGAGCGGCGGTCTACAACATGGCGGAGCTCGAGATGGTTGAGCTGCCGTACCCCGACCGCGACGCCAAGAACCTCTTTGTGCGCGACGGCAAGAAGTGCGCCTACCACCTTATAACGCTCATGGGCGACAGGCGCGTCGACCTTAAGGAGTTCAGGCGGAGGTACGATGCGCGCGCTCTCGTTTGCGTCTGCCGACGACCTTGGGTCCATTATCGGGCTCGAGCCGGGTCCCGTGACGCCCCTGGGCCTTCTCAATGACGAGGAGCGGAAGGTGGTGCTCTTTCTAGACGCCGATCTTGTCGACGGCATCATCGGCGTTCACCCCAACGACAACACCGCCACCGTTTGGATGCGGACGGCGGATCCTGTGCGCGTTGTCTAGCTCATGTAGGCTGCAATCTCTTTTCGCTCGATCCAAACGCAAGCGAGGTCGTTTCCCGATTCGAAGGTCGGGGCGTACCTCGCTTTGCTTAACTCTATCATGTGGCGAGGCCGTTTCCCGAGGCCGAAACTCGGGGCGTACCTCGCTTTGTTTCATTTTAACCCCGCTTTCGCTTTCGCTGTCGCTCCTGCCTGAACAGGGGCGGACATGATTCCAAGAAGGCTTTGCCGCGATCGCCGCGGCGATCGCGGCGAGCGACGCGGGCGGATCCCTGCGGGGCGCTACCAGCTCCAGGGGTCGCTTTCGGGCGATATCAGCAGGATGCGCAGGGCGGTAAGCGGCTTTTCCTCGTCCGTATTATCTGAACGATAGACCAGTTGGTACTGATCTTGCTCAGACGTGGTGACGTCGCTGCGGATGCCCAGCGTCGCCTTGATGGTGCGGCGCGAGGCGTCCGGGTCCGTGCGGTCGGCGACTATGCGGGCGATGCTCGATACGGGGCGTCCGGAAGAATCGCGAACATAGAGCTCGAACGAATCAGCGGCGACTTTGCCGCCCACCGGCTCAGTTTGAAGAAGCTCGACCGTGAACTCGGGATTGGTGACGGCCTCGATGGTGGAGACAAGGGCGAGGTCCACGGTGCGGATCGCTTCGTAATTCTTGCTGCCGGCGCGCATGCTGGTGTACTTGAGCACGGGGACGCACATTTCTTGCAGGGAGACCCCGCCGTGAACGTAGTTCTCTCCGCCACCGGCTTTCTTTAGCCGGGTGCATTCGCGCGGCGCCAGGCATACAAGACCGTGACCGTTATCGCAGGTAGAGCTGGGCAAGCTCACGCGCATGAGAACGTCAGACGTGGCGGCATCATCGCAGATGGCGTAGCGTCGGCCTTGTTCGAATACGGCTCCGTGAATCTCTTGGGTGCCCAAGCGGTCAAAATTGGCTAAGGGCTTGCCGGTGTAAAGAAAGCCGTGGTCCGCGGTGATGATGATCTGCGAGGTAAGCGATTCGCGCGTGAGAAGCGAGACAAGGGAAGCCAGCTCATCCACGGCGTCTTCGCATGCCGTTGCGACCTTACGCTCCGTTGTGGCGTTATCTCCTATGGCGTCGATGGCGTTGTGGTAGATGTATACAAGCTTGGCGTCTGCCATGAGCTCGCGTCTATCCGTGCGGGACATGTCGTCGATTAGGTCCCGGTATTGGATTGCGATGGCGCCATCGGATTGTGAGCGAAGGGCTTCCTGCCTCAGCGCGGTCGATCGCCTCTCTTTTCCGTTGACGAGTACTTGGAATCCAGCCTCGCCCTTGCGCGCGACAAGCTCGTAGGATCTTGCGGGCAACAGGGCGCTCATGCCGCAGGGGGTAATGGAGGGCAGCTCGGCTTGCATGGCCTTGAGTTCGCATGTTCCCTTGGTGGTGCGCTCCAGCCGCTCGGCGACATCGCGCGCTACCTCAAAGCGCAGCGCGTCGGAGATGATCACGGCAACGCGTTTGCGGTTTTTTCCAAATCCCTCGACCTGCGCCATAAAGAAGTCGCGCTGGCGGGGGATGGACGCGACGTATCCCTGGTGCGCAAGATCGCCTTCGATGGCGTTGCCCCACCTGCGGGATAGCCCTTTAAGGAACCACTCCTTGTACAGCCCCTCCATGGAGTCGCAGCATGCGCGGAAACTCTCCTCGACCTCATGCCCATTGGAGCCAAGGGTTTGACGCAGCGAGGATGCCATAAGCTTGCGATACCACCTATCCATAAGCGAGTACTCGTCCTGATACTGGCCCCACAGGTGCGCGGCGTCGAGTGCGGGTATGCCGTCTGGGTGGTTGCGATGAAACAGGCGCATCGTGAGTGCGGCTTCTGCGCCTTGGAACAGGTTGGTGAAAAGACCGTGCCATATGGAGCTGCTGCGGCTGGCGAGCGCGGCAAGGAGCTCTTCTGGATGGTCGTTGCCGGTTGCGGCGCTTCTAAAGAGCTGCTCCAAGATGTACTCATCAACGCAGGGGAGCACGTCAAGCGGCAAGAGGGACGAGAGATCGAGTCCTTCGAGCTTGTTGAATGCGCCGCAATCTCGCTCAACGTCGCGGCAGGCGGTAAAGAGCTTGTTGCGAAGGTTGCCCCGCGCGCATTCGGAAATGACGTCGTAGCAAAAACGAAGTTGTGCGGACGAGCACGACGGCATGAAGTCAAACGAAACAACCACTCCGCATGTTTTGCAAAAAGCACAGAGGATGACGTGGTGCAAAAATGCGTCGCCCTGCTCAAAATCGCCCGTGAACCCGGTCCATATGCGCAGGGCGTTGCGTGCTGTATCCAAAACGCCGTTTGTTGTGAGCGCATCGGTGAGATCGCTTGTCCTTCCATCAAGCTGGGACTCAATATAGGCGCGGGCGATGTCGCTGGGGCTCAGACGGTCGCCGGAGGTCCTTGCGAGCTTGCATCCCGCCGCGATCATCGATACGGCGATAATGCCCAGCTCCAATGCGCGCGGACGATCATATGCGCCTTGAAGGTTGACGAGCTTGGTGATGCTGCCGCGCTTTGCCAGGAATGCGCGGTGCTTCTCAACGCAGGCGCGCATCTCCGCGGTGTCCTGCGCGGAAAGGCGCCTGAGCAGTGCGGAGGTAAAGTCTGCAGAAAAGGTTGCAGCGGCGCTTTCAACATCTGCAAGCCAATCGTTGCGAATTGCCTGCGCATGTCGACGATATAGAAGGTAGCGGCAAGAGCCGTCTTGGGCATTGAAGAGCCGCTTGAGCTCCATGTCCGCAAGGTCGCCTTCGATGAGCACGGTGACGCCGGGCAGGTTGAGCTCGCGCGCGGCGTCGGCAAACTCGCCTGCGGGGTCATGCCACACAACAACGGTATGGCGCTCGCAGAGGGCGGTCAGTTCTTGTTGGATATCGCTTGCTTTCATTCCTGGTCCAAATCAATGTGGGGTCGGGTGGGTGCGGTGTCTGCCTGGCTGCGGTGGGCAGCTGGGCGCGACGGCTGCATGGCTGCGGCGGGTGGCTGCGGCGGTCAGGGCTGCTGGCTAGAGAAGCCCTGCGAAAATGGCATCGAGGTCTTCTTGGGTGGTTGGTTGCGTTTCGATAAGGTCGGAATCGATGGCGCGCAGCATGGTTTCTTCCTTTTTGCAGAGGCGACCATAGATTTCGCGATCCATGGAATACGGTTGCGGACCTGTGCCCTCGCCCGCATATGACTGGCAAAGGAAGTGGTAGCTTGTACGCTGATCTTGGGGGAGTCCCAAGCGGTGGATGCGATCTTTGGATTGCAGCAGGTGTACCAGGTTGAAGCTGTACTCGTAATAGATTGCATCATGGCATATGGAATGGAGCGACACCGACTCGGCAAGCGTGTGCGGGCTGGTTATAAGCACGGGGAAGGTCCCGGCACGGAAGTCGTCGAGAATGCGCGTGCGGTCATCAAGCACAACATCGCCGTAGATTGTGCGCGCCTCTATGCCGCGCGCCGCAAGGTCGCGTTTGAGTCCAAGGATGCTTGAGGTAAAGATACACCAGATGATGACGGGCTTGCCTTGGCCAACAAGCGTTTCTGCAAGCTCTATGCACCGGGTGCGCTTGGGGGAGGGGCCGGCGGTGCGGATCATCTGGGCGATGCTGTCCGAGTAATCGACGGTGTCGACATCACTCGTTTCCTCGTCCACTTCTAACAGCCAGCGGTATTCGCTGGGGTCAAGGGTTAAGAACAGGTCCTGCGCATTGTGTTCAAGCTGAAGCACGCGCAACATGAGGGTGAGCTTGTTCTTGCGGTAGCGAGTCTTGAGTGCATGGAGCACGTTTGTGGTGCTAGTGCTAGCGGTGACGTCGACGATGTGGTCTGGGTCGGCAGCGGGAACGCCCAGGTCCGCCTTGGTGGTGCGGCAGAAGAAGGGCTGGATGCGCTGGTTGATGGCGATTTGGTCGGCGTCTGTGGCGCGCTTGAGCTCGCCGGGCTCGAACCCAAAGAAATTGTCGTACTCGTGCGGGTACAGGATGTTGAGGAAGTTGTAGAGGTCCGCATACGTGTTGGGCAACGGCGTGCCGGTGAGCGCGAACGTGTAGGGTGCCTGGGAGGCTATGGTGAGCGCGGCGCCCGCCTGCTTGCCGCCAACCTGCTTTACGCGATGGACCTCGTCAAACACCAGCAACGTGCGCGCGGCTGCCAGCTGGCGCAGCTCATCGGCGATGCTGGGCGTGGCCTCGTAGTTGGCAAGGATAAGGTTGCGCCCGCCAACGCCCGCACGGAAAAAGCGCTTGCGGTCGGCGCGGCCCAGCTTGCGGTAGTCTTCATCTTGCGTGGTGGCGCAAGAGAGGGGCAGCAGGTCACCAAAGCAAAGTCGCCATTCTGTTTTCCAGGAATCGAATGCGTTTTTGGGGCAGACTACCACCACGCGGTCCACCTTGTTGCAGGCGGCCAGGTATGCGAACGCGCCCAGTACCGTGGCGGTCTTGCCAGAGCCGGGGACGGAAAAGTTGCCCGCGCGCCCCATAACGGCAAGAAAGAACGCGTCGCGCATCTGGCGGTCCTTGAGCGGGCGGGCCATGCGTGCGGAAACTACCTGCGAAAATGAGGCTAAGCGGTCATCGAGTTTGGGGTCCGCGCGCTTGATCTCGTTCCCCAGGCGATAGTGCTCCTCTGCAAGTTCGCGCATGTCGCGATATTGGCCCTCAAGCGCGGGGTCAACCTCAAGCGGGCATCCAAGCTTGTCCGCCATGGTTTGCAGGCGCTCGGTCACACGGATGTAGCTTGCATAGTTGCCGGGTACGGTAAGCTCAAGCTTGGCGTCGCTGCCCGCATCGCCGTCCACTTTGGCGCTATTGCTAAGCAGTCGCCGGGCATGGCGCTTGAACGCGGACGTGCGCGACAGCTCGTGTGCCGTATACGGTTGGGGGTCTAGGACGAGTTTTTCGTCCTCACGGTAAAGCCGCATGGTGGTAATTCCTATCGCGTATTACTTAGCGCTGGGAGACAAGGGTCTTAAGTCGCTCTGCAAGGCTCAGCACGCTTTGAAGTCCGTTTTCCATGTCTGCGAGCTGCTCGGGCGAAAGCTTGGACAGAACGCCCTCGTCAATGCTCTCAAGGCTGGAAAGCGCATCGCGCACATTGCGTACCTGCACGTTCTTAATCTTGCGCGTACCGGCTTTGAGCTGCGCTTTCTCGTTAGAGAGTTTGAGTTCGATCTTAAGGTCGTCGTCGGCGGTCACGCGGTCGCGCAGCAGCTCGGTTGTTACCGGCGTCTCGCTTGGCAGCTCTTCGATCTTGTCCATAACTTGCTCGGCAAGTTCCAGTTGCTCGTCCAGGTAGGCTCCGTCGCCCTCTTGCGAGGAGCGTATGTTTTCACACAGCGTGCGGGTGTGGCGCGTCATGTCGCCGGCGGTCCCCATGACTATGTTTGCAAAGACGGCCTGCTTCATGTCCTCGCGATCGTCTTCGTTCTTGCATTTGCGCAGGGCTGCGGCAAGCGCCTCGATGGGGCCCTGGACTTTGAGGTCCTGCGCTATGTGGTATGCCGCGGGCGCGTCGATAAAGTTGAGGAAGTCATGCAGCACGTCGATCTGCTCAAGGTACTTTCGCATGTCGCTCTTAGAGATGTTTGCGTGCGTTCCGTATTCCACGCTTGTCATGGGGCCCTCGTTGACCCATGTGTGGATGTCCACCAAGCGCGAGATGGCGTCGTAGTTCACCTTTTCATCGCGGCCAAGCTGGATTTCAAGCTCCAGGCCCTTGATCGCTTTTGCGTCATAGGTGTCGGGGAAGATGTAGCAGCGCAGGTACATGGGCTCGCTAGTTTCGCGCGACAGCATGCGCAGGCAGGTGAAGCGGCGGTTACCGTCAATCACCGTGCCGTCGGAGAGGATGATGGCGACCTCTTGCTGGCCCTTAGCCTTGATATCCAGGCGCGTGGTCTTAAGACGCTCCGGGTTATCCTCCTCAATCATGTGCTCGATAATCGCATTGCGCTTCTCGACATCCTGGGGAAGCTCGCCATGCTCTGCGTGATAGCGGCTTACAAACGTAGAGATGCGGCCGTTTTGCACGTTGTAGCGCAGGCGGTCGATGCGAACCTCGTAGACGGGCAGGTTCTGCTCGCGCCCGTCCACGCGCATGCGGTTGACGTTGTCGGTCTTATGCAGCCAGCCCTCGCGCGCGCCGGTTTCAATAAACTCGTTGATCTCCATGGGTTACTCCATCTCTCGAATGAACTGGTCGTGGTCAATGTAGACGCGGTCTGCCTCGGGGCTAAAGAACAGCTTTGTTTGGCGAACAAGCGTAATAAGCCTGTTTCTGGTAAGGGGAATGCCAAAGTCCTCCTGCATAAGCTCAAGCAGGCCTTCAAGCGCAATCGACTCTTCGCGCCTTACAACGTCTTCGATAAAAGCCCTACCGCTTGGCTGCGCGTTGTGCACGGAAAAGAACGGGACGCCGCAGATGGCGCTGTTGCCAAAGCGGAGGCGCTTGAGCCTGAGAACGCTTTGGTAGAATTCGTCTGAAAGCTCATAGCGTAAAAGCTTGATGTCGTCGCCCGCCCGGTGAAGCCAGGGCATCGTTCCGTACAGCGTGCGCTCCTCATCGCAACGCCGGGTGACGTCGCGGCCAAATTGGACCAGGTCCTCTTGAGCGATGCCCAGCTCTGTAAGCCCGCTTGGCGTGATCCACGTGTCCTTGTCGTATTCAAACAGCTCCATTCGCTCATGCAGCAGGTCGACGTAGGCGTTGAACCCGGCGGATTCAAGGATTTTGGGGACGATGTTCGAATGGGGAACAAGCGGTTCGTTTAACAGCGTTCGGTAGTAGGCCTGTGGATTTGGCCAGGTGTTTCGCAATACGCATCCGTCGCAGAGCGAGAACCCAAACTGGGGCGCCAGCATTTCTGGAACGGTAGAGAAGCCGTTGGCCGCGTGCGCTTGGACAATAGAGGCAAAGTCCTCCGGTGTGTACCAGTCTTCGGTGAGTGTGCTCAGGCTTTTGCCATGATTGTGCTCGGCGGTGCCCGCTTCAAAAGAGATGCGCGGCGCGCATGCTTCAAGGTCTGCGAGAATATCCCCTTCCGCCACCTGATGGAAGCGCTTGCGGTAGATGATGAGCGGGGCCTCGACCGTGGCAGACACTGCGCCACGGAGAAGTTCCATGGTGGTCGCCTGGTCCTCAACCACAAGAGAAGCGCCTGCGGGCAGCATAATGCGCTCGGCGTCAGCGGCGTAAGTGCCATGGGGGTCATGCCATAGCGCAACCGGTGCCTTGCGCGTTTCCAACAGGCTGGCCAATCGAGTTTTGATATGTTCGGTGGTGTACTTCATGGTGTCCGGAGGCGTTGTTATTTGATCTTGGCCAGCACGTCTTGCAGCTTGGCGTAGTTGACTTTCACGCCATCGTCCAGGTCGATGTCGATCATCTGGTTGGCAAGGTGTTGCAGTTTTTGCTCAAACTTAATGAGCTCGCTGCGCTGGTCGTTCAAGCGCTTGAGCTCCTTGGAGATGGCCGCCTTGCCGCGTCCTCCTGCAAGTTCAAGATCCGTGGTGCGTACGGCGATGCGGTTGTCGATGCGCTCTTGCTGGGGGTGAACATAGGATACGCGGATGGTCGCCATAAGGTCGGGGCGATAGCGGTGCATGTAGAACAGGGCCTTGAAGCTGTTCTTCTTGCCGGCGTCCACCAGCCAGTAGATGGGGCGCTTCTTGTAGGTGGCGCAGTGGTCGGCAAAGAAGTTGCCCAGGAAATAGGTGCGAATGGTCTCGCGCGGGGTGGTCTTTGCGGTGGGGGAGAGGGCATCGGCGATGTAGCTAAGGTTCTCCTCAAGGGTTTCCTCGCCGTACACCGTGCGGATGAAGTCGACAAAGCGCACAACGATGTCATCACCAAAGGCGTCGTCATCGGTAATGGGCAGCACGTTGTCCGCGTCCGGCATAAAGGTCACGTGCGCGGGATTGGGCATCTTGGCGAGGTAATCCTCTACCGTGTCGCCAGCGTCGGCGAGCACCAGACCCTCGACGTCGAGCGAGTAGCGGCCAAACATGCATCCCACGGCGTAGGAGATAAGGGAGACAATCTCATCGCGTCGAGTGCGCACGTACTTGTTGCCCTTGAAGCTCTCCGGGATCTCCTCTGCGGTATCGAAGATGCGCGCTACCGAGACGTACTTGTCCTCAACCTCGATGGGAACCTCCCCCACCATGTCGTAGATCTCGGCGAAGATGCGGTTGAGCTCTTCCTCGTTGGCGCGCAGTTGGTCAAAACGTGCATTGACCTCGGCTTTGTGTGCTTCGTACTTATCGCGGATGAGGGTTGCCATGTTAAGCTGCCTTTCTATATGGAGAACAAATGTTCGTATTATTAGTGTAGAACATATGTTCTATTTTGGGTAGAATTGAATTAACGTTCCGGTTCGTGGTATAAAGTAGGTGGATGCTCCGAATAGGAGGTCCTTCAAGAGCCGGGGGTTGTCCCCCGGCATTTTTTATACCTCGACCCAATGATGAGGGGAGGGGTCCATGAAAGAGCTGTCCATTTTCATCGATGAGTCGGGTGATATTGGCAGATGCTCCGATTTTTACCTTGTTAGCCTGGTTTTTCACGAACAGGAAAATCGCCTTGATGAAAGCATCGGAGCGTATGAGCGCGCGCTTCGAATTCAGCTGCTCGATCGCACCCCTTTCCACTTCAATCCCCTTTTGAGAGGACGCGACGAGTACAGATGGATGGACATTCAAAAGAGAAAGCGTCAATTCAGTGCATTCGCAACCTTTGTTCAACGGTTGCCCATACGGTATGCGGTGTTTGATTATGAAAAGAGCAAGGGTAAGTACGGGGCCAGTGCTCTTGAGGATGCTATTGAACGGGATCTCAAGGTCTATCTGTTTGATCATCTTGGGTACATTCAGAGCTTTGATGCAGTGAAAATCTACTATGACGACGGGCAGAGCGTTGTTACAAAGGCAGTTCATCGTGCAGTTGCATCTTGTATCTCGCGTGAGGCGATTGAATACAAGGACGCTATTGCTGGTCGTTATCGACTCTCCCAAGTTGCTGACTATATCTGCGGAATAGAGCTGACGAAGCTCAAGTTCGAGCGGCATCTTGAGACCAAGACCGATGTTGCGTTCTTCGGTGCGTATGGCAACTTTAAAAAGAACTTCTACAAGAAGCTTCGAAAGAAGGCGATGTGAATATGCTGCCCCTTCCGGTTGTTCAATTTGAAGATGACCACATCGAGCGTGTATATCAAGAGCTTGGAGGTACGTACGTTGCGCAGGTTCCATCGGGTTCTTGCTTTGTAGTGAGTGCGGTTGATGGATGCCCCGACAAAGGGGCGGCGCGAGAAGAAGTTCTCGCTTCGATTCAAGCGTCAAGAGAGGATTTTGCCCGTGGCGACTGGATCGAGGCGCGCGAGGCAAGCCGTCTATTTCGAGAGCGTTATGGAATCTGATGCAAGCTGAAGTCTGGTTCGTGATATAAAAATAGCGGATACCTCGAATGGAGGGTCCTCCGAATGCCGGAAGGCCGCCTTCCGGCATTTTCTTTTGCGTTTTTACTGATGCGCACATGATATGCGTGACATAATGAGCCTGGATCCTTCGAATAGAAGGTCCTTCAAGAGCCGGGGGTTGTCCCCCGGCATTTTTGTTTTGGTTTTGGTTGGCATCCAATCGCGTCCACGCGGTAAGGGTGGTTGTATAAATTCGTCCGCATATTGGTGCAAGTCCGAGATGCCGGGGGCGTACTGTTGGCATAGCGAATTCGTGATAGCTTGTTTTTGAATGACGGACGGGCGCCTCCTTATCAAATAAAAGAATCAAGGCTTTAGAAGGACTCATGGCGTAGCTCATCAGCCACAAATAACTAGTCTCTTTTTCTAGACGTGTCTGCATCGCTGCTCCATTGCCTATGCAAATTGAACAAAGAGGACGAATCCTCCTACCAAGGCAAATGAAACGGACGTCATGATGAGAAACATTGCTATCTTGAGCCTGCTCCACATTTTGTCATTTTTAGCATGAACCCCGCAGTAATGGTCTTCAAGAGCGCTGCTGTATGCACAAGCCATTGAGAATCGGTTGAAGGTATCTCCGGTAAACCCGCTTTCTAAACGTTGTTTTATTTCTGAGACGTAATCCTGCTGCATCCTAGGAGAAGAGAAGACGAGGACTTTTCTTTTATATAGCGAGGAAAGCGTGATTAGAAGAGCGATCAGGAGTGGCGCTAGAGATAGGAAGTAAAGCCAGGCAAGTAGCGTTGGCGAAAGCGATGGAATGGACTGACTCTTGTAGCTGTACTCGAATAGGGAGCTTGCTGGGGTAAGGTAGACAGCAGACAAGATCGTAATGCAAGTGAGAAGATGCGCTGCGAGTCGTTCGAGCCCATTGCCGCGTTGCATTTCCATTTCAAGAGCTTTGTCTGAAAGAGTAATTAAGAAGGAGCCGAGAAGCTCAGTCTGTTCAACATCTTTGCTATGACGAGGCTGGTTTTTGTTATTTCGGTTTTGATTGTCTTCCATCTGTTCGACATCCAATTTCATTTCTTTGGTTTACCTTGAGAGGTGGCTGAGCTATCCCTGCGTGCAAAGTCGGTTTGCGTTGTAGGAGGTTTTCCAAACGGATCTCTTGTTTCGTTTTGAGGTTTATTGACTGGACGTGCGGGCAGGTTAGAGGGCTTGTTATCAAGACGGCGATTCATGGTTCTCCTTGGTAGATTGCGATTCATTGGATGGAAGGTGCTTGGTAAAGCTATCCTCTTCAATGCTGATTGCGGGAAAGCCGAGTCGTTTCAATCGGATTCATCGGCTTGCCGGGAGAGTCTATACAAGGGGGCTGCGCTTGAAGCCCCAGGAGGTTTCCTGGTCGTCCCAATCGGTTTGAGAGAGGGTGATGAGCCTTTGCGCTAAGTTAGAAACCCCTCTCGTCTCCTCTTGGGCAAAGGGCATGAGGGAGACATGACCTGCGTTTAAATTGAGGGTTGGTGAGATTATGTCGAAGAATGCATCGGCGACGCTTGAATTAAGGATCGCCAGTACAGCCAACAATTCGTTGATATTATTGCAGAAAAAGCACATTCCAGCGTGGTCTGCAATATCCCGTTCTTTATAGCGAAAAGATTGTCTGGACGAAGTGATTGCAGACCAGCTTGCAGCTGGCTGGAACTTCAAAGCATCCTCATAATCCTGAGCATGATAGGAGCCCTTCTTGGCGGCCGTGAAAACGTCGGCACCGTTATTCTTCCAGGCAACTACATATTCGTTGTTTCCGTACCATTTTCTGAAGGATCCGCCTTTATTGCAGGGATACCAATTTCTGCTATCAGATTTCGCCTGATTTATCGAAGTGCAATTAAGGAAAACATCCGAATGGCGACACTCCCACCATAACCGCATGTAGCGCCCGTTGTTGCCCGTGATTATCCCGATTGAAGTTCGCCCTATGGTCCCGATGCTGTTCATGCGGGCGATTGATTCGATTAATCCCTCGCTGGCCCAGTAGGCAATGGGGGAGCCGGGTATGTCATGAAAGCTGGAGGCGTCGGCTCGGTAGAACCAGCCGCAGTCGGGGTTTTGGATGGCCTCAAGAGCTCGTGGCTGTTGCCATTGCGGGCGATCAAAATCCTCTAGGCGGATATAGCAGCCTGTTGAGTTCTGGGATTCGATTTGCAGGACAAACATGGTGGTTGGTACCGTGACGTAAGGGAAGCCGTGCGTGGATTGTTGAATCATTGATGTGATGCGACAACGTGACAGAAGGTTCTTGCGGAATGCTTCAAATGAAGAGATGAACATCCAAGAAGAGGCAGTAACCATTGAGACGAGCTTGGCACCTCGTGACATGGAGAAGCCGCGCTCGATAAAGGCGGCGCAGAGGTCCTTACAGCTGCTGGGGTAGTGCTTTTTCATCCACTTGCTCATGAAGGGGTTGAAGCTGCCGCTGTTCATATAAGGCGGGTTGGCTACGACGACATCGAAAGTACGGGAGAGCGTCTCACATTGCTGCTTGGCAAGTTCAATTTGTTCGCGCATCCAAGAAGAGAGGATATCGCCGCCAGAGAGCTCTGCCAGGGCGGCGTCCAACGCGGCCATGTCGGCAACGCCAGGGGTAAAGAGGCTGCCGATTTCGCTGAGATGAGTAATGGACTCGACAAGGTCTTTCTTGCCCACAAGCGCGCTTGGGAGGTTATCCTCGTCGATATCAACGCTCTGTATGGCCTGAATGTCTGCTACTACGCCTCGTCCAAAGAAGCGGCGATCGTGCTCGCGCGCAACCATGGCAAGCTGGAGACTCGCGTATTGCGCGGCGCGCTCATCGATCTCTAAGCCGGCGAGGTTCTTGGTCAAAATGAGCTCGGGGATCTCGCGCTCGCGGTAGCCGTGCTCAAGGTACATCTGCATAAGCAGGTCGAATGCGCATACCAGAATATGGCCGCTTCCGCAGGCGGGGTCGCAGAACGCGATGTCTTCGGGGCCGGCGATGCGGATAAAGTCCTCGTGGTCGGCATCGGGCTCGATGTAGTACGCCATGTGCTCGCGCAGGCTGCTGCTGGGGTTGTTGAGCATCCACAGGCGACCCAGTGAGTTTTCCACCATGTAGCGCACAATCCAGTCGGGCGTGAACAGCTGCGTAGCGGGCGCCAGATCTGCCACGCTTGCCTTGCGCTTGGATTTGAAGAACGCGTCCTTGAGTTCGGAGTTGTAGAACTGGTACATCCAGCCTAGGATCTCTACGTTGCCCCAGGCGTCCTCGGGGATGTCCTCTACTAGGTGTTGCAACGTGTTGTGTTCGTTGCGCATAAGGAGGTTGCCCGGCAGCGTGAGTTCGTCGGCGTTGCTGACGGGGCCAAAGATTGTGGGTAGGCAGTCGGCGAGTTCGTTCATCTGCGCCACGATGATGTGACGGAACAGGTTCTCGTCATCGCCTGCCATAGCAAGGTCAAAGGCAGCCTGCGCATCGAGCCCAGGCAGATTGATGCTGTCTACGGCACGCAGGCACTCGGGAGCGAACGATCCGTCGGGCGCGGAGAGCATGCGGACGCCGTTGGGTAAAAAGCCGTGCAGTTCCATGTAGCGAATGGCGGCGAAGCGGTTGAACCAGCGATACGCCTGCTGCTCGCAGAAGGCGGCGTAGCCCTCGCGCTCGATGTCTGCGTAGAGGGCGTCGCGCTGGGACTTCTCTTGGGCGGTAAGGGCCTTGCCGCCCGCGATGCCGCTGATGGCGTCCGACCCAAGAGGGTAGGCACCGCGTCCGTCATCGTCCAACGCAAACTGCTTGCAACGCATATCGACGGCGTCGATGAGCTCTAGGCGTGCCCAGGGGCAAAACTTCTCAAGTGCCTTGGTGTCCATGGTGGTTCTCCTAGTTGAGGGTGATCGCGTCGTTACCTTCGAGCGCGTTTAGCAGGCGCGTGCGGGCCTCTGCGAGGTATGCATCGATATCCGCTGCGCTCCTAAGGGTTTTGGGCACAAACGCGAGCGTGCGCGCGACGTTGGAGATTCGCGGCTGCGGCGCAGGGGTCGAGTGATATTCGCCGGTGACGGTAACATCTGGGGTGGCGGGGCGCGGGCGGTGGATACGGTTGTGCTCCGTCTGGATGGCGGTTACAAGGCGCGTTTGATCAGCCTGCAGACGACCGGTCACCGCGTTGAGCGCGGTAAGGGTTTGCGCGGTGCGCGCTGTGTTGATACGGCTGCGTTTGGACTCTGCAACCTGGGGAATGGTGGTATTGGTCTCTTGCTCGAAGTTCTCGATGGTTGCGAATACCTCTTCGATCTGCGCCAAGACGTCGTTGCGCTTTTCTTCAAGAAGGCGCCCGTATACCTGGTCTATGTGGCTGCAAGCGCCGGGCAGCTTGGAGATGTCCCTATACGGAGACATGCTGGAGGTGACGCTTTTAAGCGTTGCGATGTGCTCGGGAACGCTTGGGTCGATAGCGAGTTCGTCCTGCTCGTTTTCAATCTTGCTAAGCAGGGTGAGAGCGCGGTCGAACGGCTCTTTCTGATTGAGGAAGAAGCCGTCAATCTGCTCAAGGTCCTCCGCGTCATCGGAGAGGTCGCCGGCGTGCTCCGCGATGGCGTTCAGCAGGTCGCTGGAGTCACCTGGCGTGTTAAGCGCGTTTTCGATATCCGCTACGGCGTCGAGCACAACTCGCTTGCCCGGGTACGCTCCGCAGCGCTGGTATTCGCCGGACAGAAGGGCTTCTAGGCCGGAAAGCCTGCTTGCGAGCGTTTCGCGCGCCGCGGCAGCAAGCTCATCCTCGGTGGTGGGGAGGTTGTGCTCGCCACAGAGCGCCTCTAGGGCAGAGCGCACCTTGGAGATGCTGGCGGCGGTTACGTGCACGCGAGCCTCGATGGTTGTCTGGCGCGTACGCGTTGCTTTGCGCAGGTGGTCGACCGCGTGGGTGCTTGTAGCGTCGACGGGCTGGCCGCCGTACATGAGCTTGGCCTCGCCTTGGTTGATAAGGCGCGCGGCAACGGCGGCGATATCTTGTTCGCGCCAGCCGTACGGAGCGTTTTGGAAGTGCGATTGCAAGTCGGCAACGCTAACGCTGGCGTGGTGGGCGGCGTTGAGCTTGAGATAGCTGCGCATCTCTTCTATGGCCAAGGTGTTGGTCTCCATGCCCTCAAGGGCGGGCGCCTTGCCGGTGAGGATCTGGGTAATTTGAGCATCGTTCTCGTAGTTTTCCGTAATGCACGAGAGCTTGGGGTACACGCTTGCCACCAGGCGCCCGGCGCAGTCTTCGATAATTGCCTTGGCGGAACTTGTGTGCTCGGGCGTGATGGAGCTTCCCTTAACGTAGAAGCTGCCACGGCGTATGGCGAGCTCCATTGCCTCGCGGGCGCGGTTGAACAATGCGTTGCTCTCGTTCTGTTTGGCGCGCACTACGGAACGCTGGCTCTCGGTCATGCTGTTGATGGGCGCCGTGTCGGCATATGCCTTGATGCGCGCCGCCTCTACCAGGTCGTCGTAGTAGTCCGAGTCCGGATTGAGGGCAATGATCGCCTCGTTCGAAAGCGAGCGCATGGAGAGGCTCTGGGGCGTTTCGGGCTCGGCGCCGTTCATGCCGGCGATCACGCGAACCGTGAGGGAGCCGGGGTTGCCCTTGAGCGTGTCATCAAGATAGCGGCTCAGGGTGAACAGATTCTTGCCATAGCTGAGCTTGTTGTTTGAATAGATGTTGTCGAAGACAATGTCGGAGGCGTAGCTGGTAAGGTGCGCGATATCTACCTGCGTGCGCTTGATCTGGTCGGCGACCTCGCGCTCATCATCCGTGAGGAACAGGTAGGCCTCGCCCGTGCGGGTAATGTAGTTTTGCTTGATAAGGCGCTCCAGCGAGGCGGCCACGCGCTCGCTCAAAGCCGCGCGGTCGACGTCGATGGCGTCTGCCATAAGCGTGGTGATGTTGTCCTTGGTGCCCGGCATCTCGCGGTTGACCCAGCGGATGAGGAAGAGAAGCTTGAGCACGCGGGCGTCAAAGGGCTCCAGTCCATCGTTGTTGGCGGCGGCGCGCTCGGCACGGACGATTACGCGGCGATGGTAGTCTTCTAGGAAGTCCTTGACGGTGTCGTAGAACATCCATAGGGGAATGAGCGTACCTTCGTCCAAATCCTTGACGCGTTGCGCCGCCTCTTTAAAGCCGGCGAGCATGGAGCGCTCCGCGCTGAGGTGCTTGCCGGATGTTCCCTGGTTGCGCAGGGAGTTGATGATGTTTTGCATGAGGCTGAACTGGTAGCCCACAAACGGGAACGCGTCCACAAAGCCCTGTGCATCACGGTAGCCAATGAGGTCTGCGGTGGCGTTGTTAAAGGTGAAGAGGTTTTTGAGGACCATCTCCTTGTCGCCGTAGACCATGCGGAGCAGGTTGGCGGCATCGGGGGTCTTTGCCAGAATACGGCGGCGGATGACCTCGCCCGCGCCCTCGCTGGAAAGCGACAAGCGGGTGTCGAAGCGGCCCTGAATCTTTGAAAAGTCCATGCCTACAACGTTGGTGACCTCATCGATCGCTTGCTGGCTGGTCACCACTACCCAGACGCGGTCGGCGCACTTCTTGCCAAGGTCCTCGACCATGGTCTGCAGGTTGAGCATGAGGCTTGTGTTCTCGCTGATGTACTGGCCAACCTCATCGATCATGAACAGCAGGCGGAACTGTCCACCCTCTTCCTCCGCGCGGCGCTTGGCGTAGGCGGCGATCTCATCGGTGAGCGAGTCGATGCTGAAGTCGACCTCGTCATTTCCCTCGATCCAGCGCAGGGCGTTTTCCTTGGAGGTGACGCCGGCGCGCTCCATGGCCTCGGCGACCTCATCGCCAAAGAAGTCGTAGCTTTCGCGTGAGTCCTCCCACGCCTCGTCCATGATGTCCTGGAACGCGGCGCGGAACTGCTCTGTTTTGCCGCGTGAGGCAATCACGCGCTCAAGGCGAGCAAGCTTGAGGTTGTTTCCAAAGAAGCCCAGGTGCTCGTAGAATACGCGTGCGAACACCTTGAGCACGGCGGTGTCATCCTTTTGGCTGGGGCCCTTGCTGTCGATATTGAACAGGATGGTCTCGGTGGGCACGCTGCAGGCGAGCTCCGCCATGTGCGAGATGCGCGGGCTCTCAAAGCGCGGGGAGAGGTAGTCGATGGCCTTCTTGCCGCCCGCTTCTTTGCCGGAGAGCAGGTAGGACAGCATTTTGAGGAAGTGGGACTTACCTGACCCAAAGAAGCCGGAGATCCAGACGCCCATCTTGCCGGTTGGGTTGTCGAAGGCGCGGGTGTAAGCGCTGAGGAACGTGTCGAAGTGGCTGCGCAGTTCCTCGGTCACAACGTATTCGGAAAGCTCTTGGATTGCGAGTGCTCGCGTTTGCTCGTCATCGTTTTCGTTAATGGTGACAACGCCGTTGATATTGCGGTCGATGTCGCGCTCGAACATGTCCTTGATAAGCATGCGCGGTTCCTTTCACTGGGCGATTTCTCGAGGCGAGGCTGGTGATGCGGTAGCATTTGGCGGTTGGGAAAGCCGACGGCCGCTGCGCGCTAGATCAAGCAGAACGCGCGGTAGTAATTGCCGTCAGCGAGCGTGCCAAAGAGCTTGAGGGCGTGGCCGTCGTATGACCCCGGGTACATGAGGACAACCGGGATATCCGGAAAGATGGGCTGCGCGTTCTCGAGGATTCCGTGGGCGCGTGCAAAGGGGTAGACCTTGCCCACGCCGGATATGAGGAGGACGTCGCGGCCCTGCTGCTGGCCGCCGTAGCGCTCCCGGTACAGGCGCGACATGGTGCTTACAAAGGCGCCCGGGGAGGCGATGCTTTGCAGGCGCGTCTGCAGCCATTCGCGGCCGCGATCGCGTTCCATCTTGTCGAGTTTGTTGAGGATTCGCTTCTCTTCGCAAAGCGCAAGGAAGACGTCCCACAGGTCCATGTGAATGGCGCGCGCTCGGTCCTCGTCCAGCGAAAAGTCTTGGACAAGGAGCTCGATGCGCTTGCGTACCTCAAACTCAAGAGAGGCGTCATAGGGAAAGACGTGGAAGGGGATCTCGTTTCCCAGTCCTTTGCAAGCAAGGAAGTTGGGATCGCGGAATCGCGACCGGAGGACTTCGAAGCCCTCATCGAGAGAGAGGCGATTGGCTGCAGTCATGGCGCCCCCTAACCTTCGAAGCCAAACGCGGGCAGGACGGCCTTGTCGCCGTTGGCGGTAATGGCGGCTTCTAGCACGGGGTCGATAGACAGCGGCAGCAAGGTTTGGGTTTTGCGGTCATATCTGCGGCATTGAGCCAGGCATCGCGTTATGACGATGCGGATTTTATTAAGGGTGGCATCGCTCCAGGTGGCGATGCGCTCATCTTGCGTGCGAAGGCTTTCGAGAAACGTTGAGATCTCTGAGCGCGTGAGATGCGCGTCACACGTGCGAGTTTTTGCAGCCAGGACCGTTGCGGCAAAGTCCCAAAGGATGCGGTTGTCGCGAATCATGGCGTACAGGTTTGCCTGCGCCGCTTGATCCGGCAAGCCATGGGCTATGAGCTCCTGCAAGCGCTGACGGGTCGACGCGTCTTCAGAGAGGCCGTTGAGCCTGCGCGCGCAGGCACGCGCGATGGACCCCAGCGATCGCTCGGTTGGATATTGGAAGCTGTTGTTTGCAACAATGTGCTCTACGATTTGCTTTTCCTCGGTGATGCGCTCATCAAGCATGAGGCGCGCGACGGTGCGCATCTCGGTCATAAGCCACTGCTCACGCGTGATGCCTCCGCGGTATTGGATTGGCGCACTCATTAAAGGCCCCCGTTGTGACCTTGGCGTTTCTTGCGCAATCTGACCTCGGTAAGCATGAAGCGAGTTCCTAACTGTTGGATATATCAAACAGTAGTGTAGCCCAATTGCAAAGTGTATGAAATATCAAACAGTGTTGGAGATATCCATCAATACGATGATGTAATGAATGCGAATGAGGCAAACATATACGTTCGTAAGGTGATTGGGGCCAACGCCGGGCGCTTGCGCTCTGAGCGCAGGATTAGCCAGGCGGAACTTGCTCGCATGCTTGAAGTAAATCGATCGCATATCAACCAGTTTGAAGCTGGCAAGCAAAACGTCTCAATCGACTATCTTGTCAAGATTGCCGATGGCCTTGATGTCTCGATGGTTGAGTTTTTCTCCGGTCTTGGAGGGGCTTCGCCAAGCAAGATTGCAAAAAACGAAGAATAGCTATTACCTCGCAATGATTTTGTTGATCGGCGGCGTTTTGTAACGCGCTGAGGTCTGCCCACCTATTTGGCGTGGGCGCCACCGAGAGTTACCGCGAAGACTTCTTGCGGCTGCTGTTTTTGTGCTGTATAGAGCATGCGATTCTCGCAGGAAATGAACCCGCTCTATTCACGCTTTATGCAAATCTCCAACATCGAGCAAACCATCCCTGCCGGGCGCGGTTGAAAAGACGGCGTATTAGCTCGTGGAATCAGTACGCGGAGCTGGGATGCTAAAAGCGGGCGGGCACCGTTGTGCGTCTAGCTGCCATCGCGGTCCTGGCGGCCTTGGAGAATGCGGTGCGGACTTACTCCACCCTAAACTCCACGCGGTCCAGGTCCTTCACGTCCAGGCGGATGAGCTCCTCCGCCACGGCGCGATCCTCGCCATCGAGCTCCTCGTCCGTGATAACGCGCGCCACCAGTTCCTCGTCCATAGACGTACCGTCAGAAGCGGGCTCGGCCTGTAGACCAACGGTGTACTCCTTGAAACCGGGGCAGACCACGGCGAGCTCGCGCGCGGTCTCGGCGGCGCCGTAGGAATCGGGCGTGGGGTCGTCTGCCGCCCTTACCATGTTGGACGTGAGGATGATACAGGGAATGGCGAAGATGGCGGTGCCGATGAGGATGCGCCAGCGGATCTTGTGCGACATGGTGCGAGCGCTCGCGTCCTCCTGCGGGGTGATGATGCCGTCATCGTTGAGGTCGCGTTTGAGCGGAACGCGCAGCAGCAGCAAGACGAGCATGGCGGAGAGCGCGATAAAGACCACGTTGATGCCGAACTCGTACAGTGCGCTCAGCGAGAGCCCCAGGTTCATGGCGGCGATGCCGTAGCCCGCGGCGCACAGCGGCGGCATCAGCGCGGTCGCCACGGCGACGCCGGAGATGAGCGTAGCCGGCTCCTGGTCGCGCGAGTTGCCCAGGCCTCCTGCGAAGCCGCCCACCAGCGCCAGGATGAGGTCCCATACCGTGGGGCTCGAGTTGTCCGCCATAGCCTGCGTCATGCCGGCGACGGGGGAGAGATTGAAGTAGAGCGTCGAGGTGATGAGGCAGAAGACCATCTGGACGATGAGCCCCGCGGCGGCGTCGCGCGCCAGGGTGCGGTCCAGCGTAGCCGCGGCGTACGCGATGGCGAGTACCGAACCCATGAGGGGGCAGATAAGCATGGCGCCCACGATGGCGATGTCGGAGTTGGTGTCCAAGCCTATGCATGCGATAACCATGGCGACGATGAGGATGCACAGGTGGTTGCCATTGAGGCGCGCCCCGTTGACAAAACGCTTGCGGATCACATGGTAGGGCGCGCGGCCTTCGCGGATGTTGAAGGTGTGCCTGAAAAAGGTGAGGATCCCCCGGGAGATGCGTTGGAGCATGGGGCGCTCGCCATGGCGCCGGCGATGGCGGTCGATATATTTCTGTGGGTCTATCGCGCCGCGCTGGGCGCCACGCTGGTCATCGCGTTGGTCCGCCAAGGGTTTCACCTGCCATTTACGTCTTGTACAGAGCGTATGCGGCGGGCGGGGAGAAGGGCGAGGGTTCGCCTTGCGTGAGCTCCGAATCAAAAGACGCCCGCGGGTAGCATTGTACCCCGTGTTGAGGCAGTTAGGGCATCGGTGCGCCGCGTATGGGGCCAGCATGGTATAGTGTACGTTTGCGCGGGTACAACCCGTGGAAGCCAATATGAGACGCGTGCGCCAACCCACTCGACGCGCGCTCGTTGAAAGGACTGCCCCATGGCAGTAAACGAACAGCTTTTGCTTGAAGTTCTTGAGCAGATCCGCCCCAACCTGCAGGCTGACGGCGGCGATATGGCCTACGTTGGCGTGGACGACGAGGGAGTGGTGTCCCTTGAGCTGCAGGGCGCCTGCGCCGGTTGCCCCATGAGCCAGCTGACGCTCTCCATGGGCGTGGAGCGCATCCTCAAGGAGCACGTCCCCGGCGTGACCCGCGTTGAGGCCGTCAACAACGGTCCCGCTGCAGATATGTACGACGAGTACGCGCCGTTCTAGGCGATTGCCGTTTCAAAGCGTTTTGCCCCGTGCCGCGCGCGGGGTTGATGGAGGTCCGCAATGGTTCTCTCTGACCACGACATCAAGATCGAGATCGAGAAGGGGCGCATCGTCCTCGACCCGTTCTGCGCCGAGCTGATCCAGCCCGCTTCGATCGACGTGCGCCTTGGCAATGATTTCCGCGTGTTCCGCAACTCCGACCACGTGGCGATCGACCCCGAGCTGCACCAGCCCGATCTTACCGAGCAGATCATTGTTTCCGACGGGGACGCCTTTGTGCTGCACCCCGGTCAGTTTGTTTTGGGCACTACGCTGGAGCGCATCTGCGTTCCGGATGACGTGCTGGGCAAGCTTGAGGGCAAGAGCTCTTTGGGTCGCCTGGGCCTGATGATCCACTCCACCGCCGGCTACATCGATCCGGGCTGGAACGGCCAGATCACGCTGGAGCTTTCCAACGTGGCGAACCTGCCCATCCTGCTTCGTCCCGGCATGCGCATCGGCCAGATCAGCTTCGAGCGCATGAGCTCCCCGGTCGATGTGCCCTACGGTGCCCCCGGCTTGGGCAGCCATTACCAGGGCCAGGTGGGAGCCACCGCAGGCAGCCCGCTTACCAGGCCCGGAGTCGCCCGTGGCTAGCGAGATCCCCGCGCCCCAGTCGCCCATGCCGGCGCGGGGCGCGTCTTGTATGCCGGCACCGGGCGGCGCGCCCATGCCCGGCGACCGCGACGTGGTGGTCGAGGATCCTCGCGGCGAGGACGGCGTGGTGCGCTGCTGGGAAGTGCGCGGCTGTACCGGCCTGTACGGTTTTTCCGGCTTTATGCAGGACGAGTGCCCGCACAATGAAAAGGACCGCTATATGCCGTGCCCTGCTACCTGCGCCTTTACGCGCTGCCAGCGCCCGTGGCACAAAGACGCGGTCACGCTGGAGGACCTTACCGATCCAACCGTGGATCGCATGGCCACCATTAAGGAGCAGTGCCGCCACTGCCTGCACTTCATTAAAAACGGTCCGCGGGCATCTGCTCGCTAGCGTGCCGGCGCCCGTTCCCGCGCGGGGCGACCTATAAGAGAAAGGGAGCCATTTTGCTCAACGACCTCTATCACATGCTCGATCCCATCGCGTTTTCAGCGGGCCCCATCACCATCTACTGGTACGGCATCGCCTACGTGGTGGGTTCCATTCTCGCCGGTTTCGTTATGTATCGCGTGCAGCGCCGCTGGAACATGGGCCTCACCGTGGATGATGTCTGGATGCTGGTAACGGGCGCGGTCTTTGGCCTCATCATTGGCGGCAGGCTGTTCTACGTCATCTTTTACGGCGACGGGTACTATTTCACCCACCCGCTTGAGATCTTCGCGACCAACCAGGGCGGCATGAGCTTCCACGGGGGCTTGGTAGGGGGCTTGGTAGGGGGCTACATCGTGTGCCGCATGCTCAAGTTGTCTGCCTGGACCATTGCCGACCTCGCCATCATAGGCGTGCCGCTGGCGCTGGCGCTGGGCCGCTGCGCCAACTTTGTGAACGGAGAGCTGTGGGGCAAGCCCACGGACCTGCCTTGGGGCGTGGTCTTTGGCGGGTCGGCCGGCGAGATTCCCCGTCATCCCTCCCAACTTTACGAGGCGTTTCTAGAGGGCATCGTCCTTTTTGTGATCCTGTACTCCATGAGCCGCAAGAAGAAGCTGCCGCCGCAGGGCGCCTTTATAGGCACGTTTGTGCTGGGCTATGGCGTTGTCCGCTTCCTTATCGAGTTCGTTCGCGTGCCCGATGCGCAGCTTGGCTATCTCTTTGGCGGCTTCATCACCATGGGCCAGCTGCTGAGCCTGCCCTTGATTGTGATCGGTGCCGCCTTGTTGTTCTATGCATACAAGGCTTCTCGTCCACAGCATGCGTTTTTGGACGAGGACTAGTGGGCAGCGGGGCAAGCGAGCAAGTGGAAAGGCCTATGAGGAAAAAGACGTTTTGTAGCGCCCTCGCACACGCGGGGGCGTATTTGGTTTCGATTGCCGTGCTGCTGGGGCTGTGGCACCTGGCTGCCGTGGTGATTTCTAGTCCGGCGCTACCAACCCCGGGGGCAACGGTGGCGGTGTTTCGCGAATATGTTCCCGATCTGGCCCCCGCGTTTGCGGTGAGCCTGTATAGAGTGCTCGCGTCGCTTGGCATCGCGTCGGTGCTGGCGGTGCCCGCGGGCTTGGCTCTGGGGAGATCCCCGCGCCTCGATGCGGCGGTGTCTCCGGCGCTGCACGTGCTGTACCCCATTCCCAAGGTGGTCTTGCTGCCGGTGTTCTTGGTGCTGTTGGGGCTGGGCGATGCATCCAAGATCGCCCTGATGTCCGTCACGGTGTTCTTCCAGGTGCTGGTGAGCGTGCGAGACGCCGCGGTGTGCGTTCCGCGCGAGTCGATCCTGGCGGCGCGGAGCCTGGGTGCCGGCCGCGTGGTGACCTGCCTTCACGTGGTGGTTCCGGCGGTGCTGCCCGAGCTGTTCACGGCGCTTCGCGTTGGCTCTGGTACCGCGGTGGCGATTCTCTTTTTGGCCGAGTCCATCGCTGGCTCGACTGGGTTGGGCTATTTCATTGTGGATGCATGGTCGATGGTGGACTACCCGCGGATGTTTGCCGGCATGATTGGCATGGCGGTGCTGGGCGTGGGGATCTACGAGGTGCTTGCCCTGGCGGAACGCCTGCTTACTCCATGGCGGCGCGCCTAGCGCGTGTCGCGTGGTTATGCGCGGGTGGCCTCTGCTTAAGGCCGTGGGGTTGCTGAAAAGCCCCCTTTTGTCGCCTTGATGACCGCCGCGAGGCAGCGGGTATTTCCCGAGGCGGGCAAATGGACGTTTATTACTGGGGTTAGCCATCGGTAAAACGTCCAAATGTCCGTCTCAAGGGATGGGTGCCTGGCGGCAGGCTACTTTACCGGTCCAAATTCGCCGGTCTGCTCGTCAAAGAACAGGGCGTTTTTAAGGTAGCCGCGCGCGAGCATCCAATCCAGCTGCGGCTGGATCATGTCGCAGGTGGGCTTGGCGCTCGCGGGATACTCCGCGATGGGGTAGGTCTTCTTGAGGGGGTCGGCCAGGTTGGTCTTCTCAATAAGCAGATCGCGGTAGCTCTCCGGGTCGCTATTGATGGCCTGGGCGGCAAGGTCCCAGCCGCGGGCCACATCGGCCACGGCATCGCGGCCGCCCTCCTCGTCCTCAAACGCCTCGCGGACCACCACAACGGACTGGGAGAGGTTTTGGCCGTCGGAGTCCTGGGCGTCGTTCATGATAACGGTGCACCCGTTGATCTTGCCCAGTTCCAAAAGGCTGTTGGGCAGCGCCGCGGCGTCCACCTTGCCGGAAGTCATCATCTCAAAGCGGACGGGCATCTTCTTGATTTCCTCTTTGGTGAAGTCGCCCTCGCCAATGCCCTGGATTTCCAGGAGCTTGTCCATCACGTACTCGGGCACGGTATTTGAGCCCACGCCAATGGAGGCGCCGCGCAGCTGATCGGCGGTCTTTATGGCGGAGTCCGGACCTACCATGATGCCGAAGATGCCCTGTTGGGGCGTGGCGCCAAGGGCGATCCAGCGCATGCGCACCGGCGTGCCGCCCGCGGTGAGCGAGGCGGAGACCTGCGGGTCGGTCATGGCCATGTCGATTTCACCGGCGGTCACGGCGGCGGAAAGCTCCTGAGCGCTTTGGAACTCGGTGACCTCCACGTTGACGCTTGCGGGGAACATCTGCTCCTTCGCGGCAACCCAGCCGGGAAGGAAGTCCTCGGTCATCATGGTGCCCATGCGCACGGTCCGCGCGTTGGCCCCGGTGCCCGCGCCGGAGCCCGCGGCAGATCCCGATACGGCTCCCTTATTGGTGCATCCTGCGAGCATCATGGCTCCCAGGGCGCCGGCGCCGGCGAGAAAGCCGCGTCGCGTGGGGCAGGGGTTGGTGGGTTGTACGGTCATAGCGATCGCCTCCTGTGTCGTGGTTGCGTATCACTCGTCGCGCCAGTCGATGTATGTGTCGCTTGCGCGTCGAGCATGGGCAGTATAGATGCCGCCGCAAGTCCGTTTGTGAGCTTTCGTTACAATGAGCCATTGGTTTTTTGCAACGGGCTCGCTTGGTCGAGTTTTTGGACGAGTTCTGGCGGTACGTCTTAGCGCGCAGGCGGTGCCCTTGGGTTTTGCGCGGGCCCCTGCGTGCGACGCCGCGGGGCGACCGCGTACGGTAGGGGGCCATATGGCGCAAGAGAGTATAACGAATGTGGACGACGATAGCGCCTTGGCGCCCATGAAATCCGCGGGCCCCGGCAACCTGGCGGGGGAGTCCGCGCCTGCGCCTGCCTCTGTTTCGCCCGCTGCGGGAACGGCCCGCAAAGACGCCATCCGCCTGCTGTGGTTCAGGCGCTATCCCCTGTGGCAAAGCGCGATCGCCTTCTTGCTGGGCTTGCTCGCGACGGCGGCGCTCTCCATCGACCTTGCGCCCGTGTCCTACAAGACAATCACCAAGCTCGACCCCACTGCCACCGGTGCGCTTTACATCTGCTACGAGGTACTTCTTTCCTTTGCTGGGCACAGCGACGCGATCGTGCTGTTGGCGCTGGCCCTGCTGTTGGTGCTCCCTATACGCTACGTACTGTTTGGAAAGGGCGATTCGCTTAGGCCATCGGTTGTGCTTCCGGCGGCGGCGTTTGCCCTGTGCACGGTCTTTGGTATGAGCTATGACCTCACGGATAGCTCCGCGCTGGTGGCGGGCGGCATCTCGCAGGCAATCAAGGCCGTCATCATGGGAGCCGGCTGCGCAGTGCTGGGGCATACGGGCCTCTACTTGTTCTACGACTGCTTGGATTGGTTGGGCACTCAGCGCCCGGCGTTTAGCGAGTCGCGCTTTGGCGTTGCCTGGCGCGCGGCGCACGCCGCACTGGATCGCCGGCCGTTCCTCGTTCCGTTGGCGCTCATCGCGCTGGCGTGGTCGCCCTCCTTTATCGCGGCGATGCCGGGCATTTTTATGGGGGATACCGGCGCCCAGATTCGCCAGTGGTTCAATCTGCCTAACGGCACCAGCGACTACCTTAACCTCATCAATCCCAACGTGCTGCTCAACGGCCACCACCCGGTGGCGCACACGGCGCTGGTTGGCGGCTGCGTGCAGCTAGGCATGCAGGTTTTTGGGGACGAGAACGCGGGCCTGCTTATCTACACCACCTTGCAGTTCTTCATCACGGCGGCGACGGTCGCCTACCTGGTGTGCTCGCTGCGTCGGTTTGGCTGCGGGCTTGCGCCCCGCGCGGCGTCGCTGCTGTTTTTTGCGCTCATGCCCCTGTTCTCAAATTATGCGGTGCTCATCACCAAAGACGTCCTCTTTGCGGACGCTTTGGCGGTGCTGGTGGTGCAGACGGCGTCGCTGCTGGCTGCGGGAACAGGTCATGGCGTGACCATGCGCCCCCGCGACTGGGCGCTACTGGCTATCTCTTCGATCGGGTGTGCGTTTTTGCGCAACGGAGGCTTGGTGTTTCCGCTGGCCGCGTGTGGGCTGGCCGCCATATTCGCAGCACGGGACGCGCGGGGCGCGCGGGCGCCGCGCCGCCGTTGGATCGCCATTGTTGGAGTGGCGGCGCTTGTCCTTGTCCTCAACATGGCTTTTGCGCGTGTGGTCATGCCGGCGCTCGACATCACCCCGGGTAGCCGCCGCGAGATGCTCTCCATCCCATTTCAGCAGACCGCGCGGTTTGTGCAGAAGCACGATGGCGCCAACGCCGGCATCGAGGGCGGCACCAACGACGGTCTGGTGAGCGAGGAGGAGCGCCGGGTAATCGACCGCGTGCTGGGGTACGACGCCCTGGCCTCGCGCTACGACCCCGACAAATCGGATGCGGTCAAGAACGGCTTCAACGAGGATGCGACCACGCAGGACCTAGCGTCGTATTTTGCGGTGTGGGCCAAGATGTTCCTACGCGATCCAGAGAGCTACATCTCTGCGGTGGTGAACAACTATTACGGCTACTTTTATCCCAGCGAGCGCGACGTATGGTTCTACAGCACAATCGAGGGCGCCAAGATTATGGCCAGGGAAGAGAACCGCGCCTACTTTGATTTTCACCCGGTTGAAAACTCGCTGGTAGAAGCCTGCGGGCATGCGGTGAACCTGTACCGCGTGGCAATACAGCGCGTGCCGTTGGCGTCGCTTACCATGAGCTCGGCATCGTATACGTGGTTGCTTATCGCCGTGGGCGTCTACCTGCTGAGAAGCGGACAGTGGCGTTCGCTGGCGATGATGGTGCCGTTGTTTGGCGTGCTGGCGGTCTGCCTCGTTGGCCCGTGCAATGGCTCCACCTACATGCGCTATCTCTATCCAGCCATCCTGTCTCTGCCCTTCGCCTTGTCCGTGGCGCTTGCCTGGCCGCGGCATCTGTGGCGAGCAAGGTAGGCGTGGAAAGGGAGGGTCGGCACAAGGTGCTTTCGACATCTCTTGCGGCGTATTGGCGGCGACGTCGCCCCGTGAGTATTGCGTGTTACCGCGCGGTGACTATAAAATTCATGCTTTCGCAGCTCGCGCATTCGGTATATCATTTCCAGCGTCTGTTTCTACAGGGTCACCGATCCGCCGCGACCGAGCGACCGAGCGCATATTCGATAGGAGTCTCGCATGTCCGGACACTCTAAATGGGCAACAACCAAGCATCGTAAGGGCGCACAGGACGCCAAGCGTTCCGCCCTGTTCTCCAAGCTGAGCCGTAACATCACCGTTGCCGCCCGCCTTGGTAACGACCCCAACCCCGACAACAACGCCTCCCTGGCCGCCGCCGTCGCCAAGGCCAAGGCTCAGTCCATGCCCAAGGACAAGATCAAGGCCGCTATCGACAAGGCTTTTGGCTCGGGTGCCGATGCCGCCGTGTACGAGAACATCGTGTACGAGGGCTATGGCCCCGCAGGTGTCGCCGTGTACGTCGAGTGCCTGACCGACAATCGCAACCGCACCGCTGCCGACGTCCGCTCCGCGTTCTCCCACGCTGGCGGCAACCTGGGCACCACCGGTTCCGTCGCCTTCCAGTTTGAGCGCAAGGGCCAGGTTGTGGTCTCCAAGGAGATCCTCAATCCCAACGCCAAGAAGGAAACCATGATGGCCAACGGCGCCGCGGGCGATGAGGAAGAGTTCATGATGGCTATCGCCGAGGCCGGCGGCGACGATTACGAGGACGCCGGCGAGGAGTGGGTTGTCTGGACCGCCGCTGGCGACCTGATGTCCGTTTCCAAGGCCATCGAGGCCCAGGGCATCGAGGTCAAGGGTGCCGAGCTCACCATGGTTCCCACCACCCCCACCGCCGTTTCCGGCACCGACGCTAAGAAGGTCCAGCGCCTGATCGACCGTCTCGAGGAGCTCGACGACGTCCAGGACGTGTACTCCACCATGGACATGACCGACGAGGTCATCGCCGCTCTCGAGGAGGAGTAGGAACTTTTTAGACCCTTAGGGTTTCATTAAGAAGACTGCCTGCGAGCCGGGCCCGCCAACGCGTCGGGTCCGGCTCGTTTTATAATCGTTCTGTACCCGCGCCCCGTGCTCACCGCAGCGCGTGCCCGTCTGCCGTGCGCCGCCATGCGGATGCATCGTCCACGGCATAGCGGGGTACAAGGTACTAATCTGCGCGCGGTGCCGGTCTTTGTCCGCAACGCGCATTCGATAGTTTTACTCGTCCATATGAGGGGAGGCGGTATGGGTAGGTTTAAAAAGCTCTGTGCCGTGGTGTACCTGCTTTCCTGCGTTGTCGCGCTGGGCACCTTCGCCGCTTCGCTGTTTGGCCCCGCAACCGGCCGTGTGGAGGCGTTGCTTGATAAGCCCGCCTTTAGCATCGTGCTGGCCGTATGCCTGGTTATCTGCGCGCTGCAGGCTCTGTGGGTGCTGTTGCGCGTGATTATTGAGCGCCCTGAGCCCGATTGCGTGCGCATCGATGCCGCGGGGGAGGTTCAGGTGACGTTGACCGCCATCGAGTCCGTGGCGCGCGCCGCCGCGCGCGAGGAGGATGTGCTGGTCGAGGAGGTGCACGGCCGCATTACGGGGAGGGACTCCTCTGGCGTCCGCGTGGCCATCGATGCCATCGCCTTGACGGAGACGGGTTTGGACGATGTGGCCCAGCGCATGCGCCAGCGCGTTGAGGCAGCGCTTGAAACCATGTTGGGAACGCCCGCGGCATCGGTGCGCGTGCGCTTTCTTCCCAGTAAGACCACTACCGTGACCAGGGAGGTTTAACGGTGAGCGATAGCAAGAGTACCGGTCGCGGCCCTCGCGCCGTGATTGAGCAGGAGCCCGAGCGGGCGCATGCGGATGAGCGCGCAGCCGAGCGTGAAGCCGGGGACCATGTCTCGTCCAAGAGTTTTCAGGATGCGACCATTGGATTTTTCACCGGGGTGGGCCGTCGCGCCTGGCGCTATGCCGACGCGCACCCGCATACCGTGCTGTACGGATGCATTGGCTTGGTGCTCGCTGTGTTGATCTTGTGGCTGGGCCTGTGGGATACCATCGTCATCGCGATCTTTGTTGGCGTCGGTGCGGCGATGGGCCAGTTACGCGACGGCGACGGCGGCATCTACCGCTTCTTCAACCGTCTGTTTGGCGGTGGGCGCTAGCGGCGACGCACGTTGGCGGCACCGGAGTCTACGGCGCGCAAACCATGCTCGCAAGGCAAGATTTTGAGGCTTGATCAAGCTTGAAAGGGGATAGGCATCATGACGGAGAAGGAAGTTATCGAGATGGTCGATGGGGCAAGCGAGGTCTCCACGGAGCAGGCGCCCGCCCAGGATTTTGCGGCCAAGCTCAATGAGGATGATACCGTTGAGGCTGAGAGCGATGCCGAGGTGGAGGTCGAAGAGGACGAGCTCGATACGGATGATTCGCTGACCTATTCCAACGGCGTGATCGAGAAGATTGTAGCGCTGGCGACGCGCGAGGTGCCGCATGTGCTGGGCATGAAGGGCAACCTGATGCACTTTGTGCAGGAGCAGTTTGGTGCGGAGAACCTCACCAAGGGCGTAACCGTTGAGGTTACGGACGATAACCGCGTTGTGGTGAACATCTCCGTCATCATCGAGTACGGCGCCTACGCCCCGGATATCTTCGACGACGTGAAGACCCGCGTGACCGAGCGCCTGGCCGCGATGACCGGCCTCGAGGTTGCGGGTATCAACCTGCGCATCGACGACGTGGTGACGCCGGAGGAGTACGCGGAGCGCCAGAAGCACCTGATCGACAATCTCAAAGCAGACGACGAAGACTAAGGCTGGTCTGTCGGCTCCCACTGGAAGCCGTGCATCTCTGTCCGCTTTGCGGAGGGCGGCGCCATCTGTCATTTTTGCCCGGGTCTCCTGGCTCGGGCTTTCTTATGCGCGCGGGGAGGACGGACGGGTGCTGTCCGCTGGCGCCGGGTATTAAAAGGGACCATTTATATCGTCTGAAATGGTTCGATTTAATACAGGTGTAAAAATCGGTATTACAATATGTCACTTTTTCTAGGAAAAGTTGCACTTGATAATACCGATTTCAGAGTCGGTCTTAATCTGAACCGCTTGGAGCGGTTTAAAGTGGCACGATGTAATACCTAAAGCGCACCCGGAATACCCAAAGCGCACGCGCGGGGGACAGCCGGGGAAAGACGCGCCCCTCTGCTGGCGCGAGCGCCCCGCGTCGTTGCTCGCGACGTTCACGAATCGGTAACAGTGCCGCTAGGGGTTGCGTCTGCAAATGCTACCGTGCTATTCTCGTCCGCATGATTACTTACGCTGAACATATCACGATGATGATGGTCATGGAGATGCCCTCGCCCGGGCACTTTGCCATGCCGCGCGATAGCCGGCGTGGGGAGACCGGGCGCCTCGATTAGGCCGTCTCCGGCGGGAGACGGTCCGCCTTCTCATACAACCAATCATCGAGCGGAGTTTCACTCGTGATCAGCATTCAACATGTTTCCAAAACCTATGACGTTCCTAAAAAGGCCGCGCGCAGGGCTCGCGGTAAGTCTGCGGGCATCGACACCAGCTACGCGGCATCCGTGAGCGGCAATGCCGTCCTTGCGGGGGCGGCAGTGTCCCAGGCTGCAGCCGAGGTCGCCGATGCCCTGCGTCCCGCGGTGCGCGACGGCGTGGTGTATGCGCTGGACGATATCAACATCGAGATCGCCGACGGCGACATCTTCGGCATCATCGGCATGAGCGGCGCGGGCAAGTCCACCTTGGTGCGCACCATCAACTTGCTGGAACGCCCCACGTCCGGTCGCATTGTGGTCGATGGGCAGGATGTCACCGACCTTGCCGGAAGCGCGCTGCGTGCGTATCGCCGCCGCGTCGCCATGATTTTCCAGAACTTTGGCCTGCTTGCCCAGAAGACGGTAATCGATAACGTGTGCTTCCCGTATCTCGCGGCAAACGGCAAGGTGACGGAGGCAAACCGTGTCCACGCCCTGGAGCTGCTCGATCGCGTTGGTCTTGCTGAGAAGGCACATTCTTATCCCAGCCAGCTTTCCGGCGGCCAGCAGCAGCGCGTCGCCATTGCCCGCGCCCTTGCCTGCGAGCCGGAAGTCATTCTCTGCGATGAAGCCACCTCTGCGCTGGATCCCAAGAGTACCAATACCATCTTGAAGCTTTTGAGGGACATCAACCAAGAGACCGGCGTCACCTTGGTGGTCATCACCCACTCTATGGACGTTGTCCAAAAGATCTGCAAGAACGTAGCCGTGTTGGACTCCGGCCGCGTGGTGGAGACCGGCGAGGTCGCTCGCGTCTTTGCCGAGCCCGCTGCCGAGGCTACGCGCGTTTTGCTTGGAAAGGTGGACTGGGATGCTTAACGAATTTCTGGCCAACTTCTCCGGATTGCTCGCCCAAGGTACCCTCGACACCCTGGTGATGGTCTTTGTCTCGACCGCTATCGCCTATGTTTTTGGTACCGCATTGGGCGTGGTGCTGCATCTAACCGCTGCGAGCGGCCTGCGTCCCATGCCCGTTCTTAACGCGGTCTTGGGCTGGGTGGTCAATATTGGCCGCTCGCTGCCGTTTATCATTCTGCTTATCGCGCTTATGCCGTGGACTGCGGCGATTGTGGGCGTCTCCACCGGCGTTCGCGGCGTTATTCCGCCCTTGGTGGTCGCCACAGCTCCCTTTGTTGCCCGCATGATCGAGCAGTCTTTGGCCGAGGTTTCGCATGACGCCGTAGAGGCCGCCGAGGCATGTGGAGCGTCCGTGCCGCGCATCGTCTTCTCCGCCCTCCTTCCTGAGGCGCTGCCCTCCATTGTGCGCGGAGTCGCGGTCACTTTGATCGCCGTGCTGGGCTACACCGCCATCGCCGGCGCCGTGGGTGCGGGTGGACTTGGCGATATCGCTATCCGCTACGGTTACTACCGCTACGAGAACGAGGTCATGATCGTCACGGTGGTGTTGCTGATCATTCTCGTCCAGCTTATCCAGACCGTGTGCAATTTCATCGCACGCAAGGTGGACCATCGCTAGATTGGGCTGCACGTAAGCGGGCATGCCTGATGGCTTGGCATAAATCGCGCTTCTTTTGAAGGGTCGCGCGGGCATGCGGCTTCTACCTGTTCTATACGATTTCTGCTGAATCGCGCATCTAAGGCGCATTTCGCACCATTTTCAACATCGATTTTGAAAGGGGTTATCCCATGACTACATTTACTGGCAACCATAGCGATCGTTTCGACGCCGCCGTCTCTCGCCGCTTTGTCCTCAAGGCTGGGTTTGCCGGCCTTGGCGCCGTCGCCCTGGGCGGCCTTACCGCTTGCGGCGCAGGCGATGCCAACGGCTCCGGCGCTGTCGAGGCGTCCAAGAAGCTCACCGTTGCGGCCAGTCCCGCGCCCCACGCGGAGATCCTCAATTCCTTTGCCGCATCCAAGCTTAAGGAGGAGGGCATCGAGCTGGTGGTTAAGGAGTATACGGATTACATCCTGCCCAACAAGGACACCACGTCCGGCTCGGTCGACGCCAACTACTTCCAGCACATCAACTACCTTGAGAACTACAACAAGGAAAACGGCACCGATCTTATCTCCGTGGGTTCCATCCACTACGAGCCCATGGCCGTCTACGCCGGCAAGTCTTCTGATCTCGCCGCCATCGCGGACGGCGCCACCATCGCGGTTCCCAACGATCCCACCAACGAGGGCCGCGCGCTGCTGCTGCTCCAGGACCAGGGCCTGATCACCCTCAAGGACCCCACCAATCTGGAGGCCACGCCCAACGACATCGCCGAGAACCCGCACGGCATCGTCTTCCAGGAGCTCGAGGCGGCCGCGGTGCCGCGCGCCCTCGAGTCCGTTGACTTTGCCGTCATCAACGGCAACTACGCCATCGAGGCCGGTTACCACGTCAAGGACGCCCTGGTGCATGAGGAGACCGGCTCCACCGCGGTCGAGCAGTACGCCAACATCGTCTGCACCACATCGGAGAAGGAGGAGGACGAGAACATCCAGGCGCTGGTCAAGGTCCTGCAGTCCGACGACTTCAAGGCGTATCTGGAAGAGAACTACGGTCAGGACGTTCTTCCTGCCTTCTAATCAACAATAGGGGAGTAGCGCCCGGCATCGTCGTTGAAGAGCGGTGCCGGGCGCTATGTATGAGGATGAGAATAGTAGGTCGAGAACCACGGCGGGTCTCCGTCCGATCGTCCCGGTTGGGCAAGGGCCTGCCAAAGTTATGGAATCGCCTGCACAGAATAACTTTTTGTAGCGTTCTTTACGCAAAGGGCGTATAGTAACGAATGTTTTGTCGGCTCCTGCCGTCAAATCGTCATGCCGCGAACAGCCAGATGCGGCGTGATGTATACGTCAGGAGGCACGAGGACAACCCGCAGTGGCCAAGCCCCGTGCTTAAAACCCCATGAAGGAGTGAAAATGGCTGAAGAGAAGTATGTCCCGCGTCTGAAGACCAAGTACAACGACGAGGTCAAGCAGCTTATGCAGGACAAGTTCCAGTACAAGAACGTCATGGAGATCCCCAAGTTCGAGAAGATCGTCGTCAACATGGGTGTTGGCGAGGCCGCTACGGACTCCAAGGCTATCGACGGCGCCGTCCGCGACCTGCGCGTCATCACCGGCCAGCAGC